>PDWJ01002259.1_pt1 | contig 21045 bp, 13 predicted proteins | sample 1430881 | NCBI WGS metagenome assembly PDWJ01 (sample SAMN01162460, study PRJNA174530) | Oral metagenome, whole genome shotgun sequencing project. | biome: Marine environment; feature: Marine mammal; material: Swab sample of the gingival sulcus; isolation source: swab sample of gingival sulcus... | reverse complement strand
AGCGAGGATTAAGTATTGTTGAACGTGCTATTATTGCTGTTCCGACATTTGAGAAAGTACACCAAAAGTTGTATCAACAAGTAGTGTTGCGTAATCAGAGCAAGAGCACATTAGAGAACTATGTCAGGCGAATAGCCTTGTTTGTATTGCATTTTGAGAAGCTACCGGAAGAGATTTCCGAAGACGAGATAAATGAGTATTTGACTTCGTTGGCACTTGACCCCAAATCGCCTTCGAGGAGCAGTTTTAAGCATATGGTTTACGGTTTGTGCTATTACTACCGCATGGTGGGAATGAATAAAAAAGCTATCGCTTTGCCTGCTATGAATAAGGATACAAAACTGCCTGTCATTCTGAATCGAAGCGAACTAAAAACCTTATTTAAAGCACCTAAGATATTAAAACATCGCATTATTTCAACATTGATCTATTCGGCTGGCTTACGAGGACAAGAAGTTGTTAATCTCAAATTGGGGGATGTTGATTTTGAGCGCATGACGATTCATATCCGACAAAGCAAATGCAAAAAAGACAGGATAGTACCGCTTTCAACTATGATAGCACGCGGGCTCAAGCAGTATATCTCATCGGAACATCCTCATATCTGGTTGTTTAACGGTAAGGGCAAAAATGGGTGGTGCATAGTGAGCCTGCATTGGCACAAGCTCAACACGTGGTCAAATATTTGGGACAATACACTCACAGGATTGCTATTAGTAATCAGCGGATTATAAAGATTGATGACACGCATGTTAGCTTTTGGACAAAGGATTATCGCGACAGTGCCAAGCGCAAAATATCCAAACTCAAAGGCGAAGAATTTTTGAGGCGTTTTTGTCAGCACGTGATGCCCAATCGTTTTGTACGAATACGCAGGTATGGTATTCCCTATACTTTTGGTTTTTGCTTAAAAACAGGTATGCTCACACTTCAAAAATGCAAAAATGTAGTGGAAAAGGCTGCTATATCTACCCCCAAGCAAGCAAGATTAACGCCAACATTTCAATCGAAAACTTCCAAAAACCCTTATTAAGTGCATAGACAATCTCATGATACCGGGATCTAGTTCAACATGGACTACACGCCGGGTGCTGCGCACCGCTTATAGTCCTGGTGTGTTGTACTGCATAATATATATTTAGTTATTTGTATTCAAATGGTCTAATTAATTCAAATTGGGGAGAGTCGTCAAATAGCTGCTCTAAAATAGCAATATGTGAAAATCCATATATTACTAAAACCCTATCAGAAGGTTTTGGGTTAGTTTTTAAAATATTATTAAATATTCTAACATTTCTATTATACCATTTTAGAGCATATGAATCAGGCCCATTATGATTGCTAGTTTTAAGTTCAACTAAATATTGTCCATTTAGACGTTTTAAATTTCGTGGATTATTATAATATTTTAGGCATTCTTTAACTGTATATTTATTAACTATACTGGAAGAATATTTATGATACTTATAATACTTCTTTCCCCAATTTATCATTTCAAGAGTATCCAAATAATATTGTTCATCCCATAAGTTTTCCAATCCAGGATAGTTTTTATATTCATTTCTAATCCAACTATATGTATCAACAGCATATACTTTGTCTAATCCTAACTCTTTGGCAAGTCTAAAACCAATTTGTTCATCTTCACTAATATTTAGTTTGTACTTATTTTTTTTATAAAGGTTATATAATGAATCAGTTTTTTCTTGATTCATAGATTCTACGCATATTATTGTAGGTTTAAATAATTTTAAGTGTTCTACTACTTTTTTTATTTCATTTTGTTTTAATTCGGATGACAAATCTTTCATATCAGATTTATCGACTTTGTATGAATCATTGTTTGGGTATGAAAAATGCCAAGTTCCTAATAACTGTATTTTAGTTGAAGGAAAATCAATCAAAAAATCGTCTGCATATTTTAAACTGTCTTCTTTTTTAACTTTTCGCGAAAAGTTTTGCTCAGTTTGTCCACACGATATAATAAAATAAGAGATTAATAAATAGTAAAAAAAGTTTGATGTTTTCATTGAAGTTTTGCTTTTCGATTTATGCAGTGCAACGGTCTCGGCTATGAGTAGTTGCGTGGGTTAGCACTTAGCTTTGCAAGTACACACCAAACTGAAAACCCGTGAGGATTTTCAGAAATAGGCGATAACAAGCAATTACTTATAGCCATTGTTACCACACGTTTTTTATAAATTAATTATCATTGGTAATTCAGGTCTTAAATCAAATGATTTTTTCTGAACATTATTGTCAAAATATAATTCCATTAAATGTTCTGTTCCATTTTTGACGGTTATGTTTTCAATTCCGTTAACTGCCTTGATTGTTTCTGTTTTCAAGTCCAAGTCAGACGATGTAATTGTGATATTCGTTATTTTTTTTGCTCCGTTTGGATGTTTAAAAAATTCTCTCCAAATTGAATATTCTTCTGGGATTTTTTTTAAATCAGCCAATGTTTCAAATCTGTCGGATTCAATTTCTGGGTAAACAACAAAAATCGAAGGTTCGCCAAGGTTGGTTTTTGAGTTTTTTGCGGAATAGATGTTTACATTTTCTTCCATCCAATCTTGATGGTATCTAACTTTCTCAAAAGGTATTTTCTCTATTTTATAATCCTTTATTTTTAGAGCGATACTAAACGGTGATGCTCCATTTTCTTTAAAGTTTGCACGTTCAACAAAATCCAATTCTTTATTTTTCTTATTGTTTTCTTCTAGTTCACTTTGGTCGTAAACAAAAATCAACTCTAAGTACCCATTGAGAAAATTGAAATATCTGCCTGCCGTTCCTTGTCCTTCGTGTATTTGGGAAAGTGAGTCGGGAACAGAAGTAAATCCAATTTCGATTAATTTTTCTTTTGCTTTTTTTGGGTCTTCAACCCAAATATTGAAATGGTCAACCTTTAAATCAGATGAAACATTTTCAACTGTTTCATTAGTGTCAATGTTGGTTTTTTTCTCCTCTTTGCAAGAGGAAAGTCCCAAAATCAAAGCCAAAATTATTATGTAATTTCCAAAGTTCATTTTCAAATGTGTGGTAACATTTGTATATACGCAATAAAAAACTATTTCTATTGCTGATATATCTCAATTGTCTGCCAAGGTAGTGCTTTTCATTGAGATATCCAAAGGGCTTATAATGGTTTTGTTTTGCAGCCCTATAACATATTTGTAACGATCTGTGATTTTGGAACTTTCGTGACCTAAAAGAACTTGTATGACTCGTAAATTAACACCGCTTTCTAGTAGATGTGTGGCAAACGAATGTCGCAAAGTGTGTGACGTTGACCATGGGTTGGCATTTGTTGCTTGTTGCGCTTTTCGATAAATGCTTTGTAAGCTTTTTGCACTATATTTACCCCCGATTTACCCCTCGAAAAGCCAATAAGAAGGTTTGTAAGCCCGATAATAATCTCTTAACATTTGTATATCAGCAACTCAAAACGATTCCTACTACTGATCTATCTCAATTGCCTACTAAAATAGCATTTGTATCAAAACACCCAAAGAGCTTACCTCTAACTCTTCAATTCTTTAAATTCGGTATCTTGTAAAGTTCACCCATATCTGACATACAAAAAAAAGGAACCCCTAAGGATTCCTTTTTTACTTTACTCTGTAATACTCCATCGCGGAACTCGTCCTTTTGAATATGGAGCTTTATGTTTGTCCAATTCTGCTTCGAGTGGCAACAGTTGTTCATTGTAGAGTTTTGTTAAACGTTCCAATAGTGGTGGAAACTCTTCAACAAGAATGTCGTATTGCTGCTGTTCGTTTCCGCTGATATTACCACTGTATCTCCAACGTGCCCAAGCAACTGCGTTCAATCGTTCGTTGATGGCTACAGCTGCCGGAGGATTTTCTTCTCTGCTAGCTTTTGGCTTCCGACCATTTAATGCCCAAAGAATATCCTCAATTTCAACTTCCATACTTCGCGCCTTATCCATTAGTTCCATTGGCACACCTGCCGATTGATAAATAATTTTCTCCGCTGTTTGAATACGTTCTTTCACTTCTTTTGCAAAGGCGTTAGTTCCCCAAATCACACGACTAACTTCGCCTAACTTCTTTTGGAAAGCAAGAACAGCTTCGCGACTGTCCGTTGGAATGCTTGCATCATTAAGGTGTTTGCATTTAAACTCTTGTGGTTCAAGTAACTTTTTCAATGCACCATCAGCATACAGATCTACTGATACTTTGTATGTTCCGGGAACAGCGAACAATGTACCTTCTCCGATTGAAAGCGGCGAAAACTTGCTACTGCTTACCGGATGATAATTATTTATTCGCAAATTCCAATTCACACGATGAATCCCTGCGGAGGCTTTTTGAGTAATGCGATGTATCAAATTGTTTTCGGAATCCATAATATTGAAAATCAAATGCGGCTCCAGCTCCAGATTCTCCTTACGAATTTGATCAATGCTTGGTTGAGGTATAGGCTTACTGTCTTTAAATAGCTTTTCTTCTTCTTTTTTACGTGCAGCCTTTGTTGTTGTAGGACTTTCCTTTAAATAGTAGGTAAACACAGCTCCGTATTCGGGGTTTTTGCCAAGGTAAGGACCTGCTCCCTGACCGTAACGTCCACCCTTCATGTGATACATCAATGCGTCAGAAATTGGAAACATGTGTGCTTCTTTCTTCAAGAGCTCTTTGTTTAAAGTACGCAGCGGACTATAGTCGTCAAGGATATAGAACCCGCGACCGAAAGTAGCAAGCACTAAGTCACTTTCCCTTTTTTGGATAACCATGTCTCTAACGGCAATATCAGGAATGCCACTTTTTAGTTGTGTCCATATTTTACCACCATCAATGGAGAAAAAGACACCAAACTCAGTACCTGCAAAAATTAAATCAGGATTTATAAAGTCTTGTGCGAGCGTGTGAACCGTTCCATTTACAGGCAGGTTGTTGGCAACACTTTTCCACGACTTGCCCATATCCGTAGATTTTAGGATATAAGGTTTAAAGTCATCTCGCTTTCGATTGTCAAACGAAACATAAACAACATTTTCATCTGCATTTGAAAGAAGAATATCGCTCACATAGGTATGTTCCGGAACATCCGGAAAATGACTAATCTTTGTCCAGTTTTTCAAATCTTTTGTGTATTGAACCAAACCGTCATCAGTTCCAACAAAAAGCACATTTTCGTTGAGTGAGGACTCTTCCATAGAAACAATTGTCCCGAACAAGGAAGTTGAAACATCTTTTTTAACGGCATCTTCCGCCCAATACTTATCCATCACCGCCCAAGTGTTACGATCAAGTTGAGCTGTTAAATCTCCGCTGATACATATCCATGAGTCCCCCCGATCGTCGCTACGGAAAACCTTATTTGCGGCAGCGTACAATCTTGTCTTAGCATGCTTAGACAAAATAAACGGAGCATTCCAATTCCAACGGTAAGTCTCTTCGCCTTTTGTCGGTTGAGGTTTAATATATATTGCTTCGTCATTACGCTTGTCGTAACGGAAGGAGTTTCCATATTGATATTCCGAATAAACAATGTTTGGATCTTCGGGATCAATTGCTTGCCAGAAACCGTCACCACCAACAGTAACCGTCCACTCGCCGGAAGTCACACCTGCTTCGGATCTGTTTTGGTTCGGTCCTCCGTAAGAATTATTGTCTTGCGTGCCGCCATATACATTGTAGAATGGAAAATCATTATCAACATTAACACGGTAAAACTGTGTGATGGGAAGGTTTGATTTGAATAAATAAGTCGCACCTCCGTCAAAAGATTCATACACACCTCCATCTCCACCAATCAAGAAATGTTTTGTGTCTTTGGGGTCAATCCATAGTGCGTGATCATCAACGTGACGCTCATTATTACCCAACCTTTTCCATGTTTTTCCGGCATCTTCGGTGTAATGCGAAAAAGTTTCAACAGAAAAAACCTTGTCAATATCTAACGGGTCGCAATAAATCTCATTGTAATATTGTCCGCTCGAAGCGTGATCGCTCATTTTTTGCCAGCTTTCACCACGATCTAACGAACGGTAAAATCCGCCGCTATTGTTTGCAGCCTCAACAATTAAATAAAGAACATCGGGATTTACGGGTGAGATGGCAATCCCCATTCCTCCTTTGTGCGCTTTGGTAATGCCTTTCATGATTTTTCGGAAGTTTTTTCCTCCGTCTTCACTTTTATAGACTGCTGATTCAGGACCGCCACCAATCTTTGTTTGTACATGTCGGCGACGCTGTTCGGAAGTCGCATAAATAACATCAGGATTTCTCGGATCAAGAATCACATTATTAACGCCTGTATGTTTACTGATGTCAAGAATTTTTTTCCAATTTTTACCACCATCTGTTGTTTTGTACAAACCGCGCTCTCCTCCCGGTCCCCACGCAGAACCTTCGGCGGCAACGTAAACAATATTGGAGTTTTTCGGATTGATTGCTATCATCCCAATATGCCGACTTTCTTTTAGCCCCATATTTTTCCACGATTTACCTCCATCAAGCGATTTATAAATACCATTACCATAACCCAAAGCTCGTTGATGGTTGTTTTCTCCGGTTCCTGCCCAAATAACATTGTGATTGTTGGGATCTAAGCTTAAACAACCAATGGAATACGCCCCGTAATTGTCAAAAATCGGTTCAAAAGTTGTTCCGTTGTTTACGGTTTTCCAGATGTGCCCCGAAGCAGCTGCAACATACCATTCCGAATTGTTATCGGGATTAACGGCAAAATCTGCAATCCTTCCCGATGTAAAAGCCGGACCGATAGACCTAAAAGACAAGCCATTTACTACTGAAGACTTAATTGTATCGTTGTCTTTTTCCTTTTTTTTCTTTTTTGCTTCTGCTCCTAAGGGCATGGAAACAAAACCAACAATCAGCAATACGGCAAGAATGACGGATGTAAGCCGTGTTATCAAATGATTTTTCATGTGTTTATGTTTTTTCGTTAAAAACAAATTTTCTTAATCTCCGAAGATAGTTAATTTTTTCTGTCGGCGTATGATTTTTTATCAATATGTTTTGAAAACAAAAAAACAGGGAACAGAAACCCAAGCGACAGAAAACAATTTTTCCTTGTCGAGGCGATTAATGCCTGCTTCGATACACAGTAATAACCTCGTGATTAAGCTCTTGAAGTTCTTTTCGTGTGTTTGTGTAGTTTTTTGTAAAACCCAACAGAAAACCACCTCCTCCTGATCCGCAAAGCTTTAAGGTGAATCGATCGCTATCCAAACCGTAGACCCAAATATCTTGAAAATTAGAAGGTATCATTGGTTCTAAGTGTGTCAGCTCAAAACGAGAAAGCTTTTTAAGATTTATGAATAATTTCTCAGCTTCACCTCCCACTATGTTGTTAATGCAAGCGTTATTTAAAGGGATAAATTCTTCCTTCACCTTTGTCAGGTAGCTTTTATCTTTACACCTGTCCAAAAAATAATTGACCAAGGGTTCGGTTTTTCCTGTTTGACGGGTGTTTAGTAAAAAAATGGCAGAATCACCGTTTTTTCTTCGCGGTATTCCGACTGTAGAAATATGCTTTTGATCGTGAATTAAAAGCGGATAACGAACAAAGCAATTTAAGGGGTCTAATCCGGAGCTTTTGCCATGAAAGTGACTTTCCATCTGTGCAAAAATTTCTTTCGCTTTAAGGATGTCCTCGGTTTTCATGTTCCGTTGTGCCTTGATCGGATTTTTTGTATATCTATTATAAATGGCAGCAACCAAAGCTCCCGAAGAGCCTAAGCCATAGCCTTGTGGAATTGAAGATTCAAAGTACAAGCCTTTTTTCACATCTTTCTCAAAAGCATCAAAGTCCATTTCGAACTTTAGTTCACCAATCTTATCAAGATGTTTTAAATAATTGACATAATCATTAAGGCTTTGATTTGAAGCATTTGCAAAATCAAGATCCGTATATTTTTCTGAAAACATGTAACTCAGTTCACCTCTAAAATGGGTATAAGGTATCGTCAAGCCCATACTTCCGAAGATTACACTGTATTCTCCAAATAGTAGAATTTTCCCATAATAAATATCAGTTTCTGTTTTCATAACATGCGTAATTTATGCCTGCCCATAAAGTTAAAGATGACCATTTTTCAGCCACATATAACAAAGAACGTGAACTCTATAGACAAATCTATTTAGATCATAATTTGTTCCGGTCCCTTTCCTGCAACATCATAAATAACAAGATTGTTCTCACAATGTTGTCGAAGTTCTGAATCAATAAAGCTTTTCACCCTTTCAGATTCCTCTTTTGGATAGATCAGGTGGACATTCGGACCTGCGTCAAGTGTGAAACACAACCTGCACGATGTTTCTGCTCTAAATGACCGCAGTTTTTGAATGATTTCTATTGTTCCCGGTTTTAGCAACATAAACGAAGGTAATGAAGTCATCATCATGCTGTGGAGGCTTAATGCTTCATTTTCTACAATAGCGGCAAACTGTCCCCAATCATTGTTTTGCATTGCACAAATAAGCTTTTTGAGATTTTTTCTTGCCTGAGAAAATCGCTGTTCAGCAAAATCATGCCCATTCATAAGTCCGTGACCTACAGTGCTACTCACCTCCTTTTCTCCGGAATCAACAATCAATATGGCATCATTCAAATTTTCAAAAATAGAATTATCAACAATGTCGAAAGTTTGTGCATATTCGTCAGAACTGCCAGCCAAATGATCGCTTTTCCCCCAAGTAACGAAGTTTCCAAACACCGATCGGCTTGCACTCCCGGAACCCAAACGTGCAAAGTAGCTCGCTTTTTTATAGAAATCGCCTGTTGTTCCAAAAAACTTCTCTTCGAGGCTGCAAATACAAAGAGCCAGCGCACTCATACTACTCGCCGATGATGCAATGCCCGCAGAGTGCGGAAAAGTATTTTTGCTGTAGATTTTTAGTTTTAGTTGTTCCAAAAACGGAAAGGCATCAACAATTGATTGAAGATATTTCAAGATCTTTTTTTCAAACGCCGGACTTCTTTCATCTTCAAAGTAATATGCTACATCTATTCCTCTTTCTTTTTTGTAGCTGTAATGAAGAATGGTTTCCGTATAGGCATTGTTGAGTGTTATACTTAAAGAAGGATTCGCCGGAATTTGTTTATCAAACTTTCCCCAGTACTTGATTAATGCAATGTTTGACGGACTTCGCCATGCCACTTTCCCATCAAGAATGGTATTTGTCAATACTAAATCTTTATTGTTATACTTCATTATCCTACATCTTTGTTATTGAATTTCATTAAATTTAAAAAAGCTTGTTAAGCCTTTGTTCGAGAAATATTTTCTCACGGCACTTTCATTCATTTTTGAAGCTACCAATACAAAATCCCCTCCCCAAGCTCCAAGAGATTTTACTAAACCTTGAAAATCAGAAAAATACTTCTCTTTCACTCGCTGCAAACCTGTTTCTTGTGAAATTATTGACTCATGTTCTTCCATCAGGTTAAGAAACTCATCGAAGTCATTGCAGCTAACAACAGCTTCTGTAATTTCGCTGATTCGCTTTATGGCTGAAACTGTGTGCGATGCTTGTTTTTGAAAATCACGAACACTGTGTTCGCTAATCTCTTTTCGTCCCGTATAAACGAAATATAGGTTATCCGAAAACAACGGATTCCATGATAAGGTTTCAAAAATCGGTTGTTTGTCAATTAATTGATAAATAATTGGGCTTTCGGCATTGGCGCAGGCAATATCATAGCCGGAGCCGTTACTTATTCTGAAATGCAATGCAAAAGGATCAATTTCGGCCCATTGAGCCAATAAAGAAATAAGTGTTGAACTTGTTCCTAAACCCCACCTCCTATCAAAGTTTATATCCGTTTCTACACAAACACCACAAAGTTTACCCTTAAAATCCGGATTAAAGTCAATGAGAGTTTTGAGTGTTTTTTGCAAGCCTTGTGCAATGTCGAGCTTGCTTGATTGGATAATATCTAGTTCTTGATCAAATTCGGCTTCGAACCAAGTTTGACCATATTCCGAAGCTACCCATCTTAGGGTGCAGGATGTTTCTTTTTTTGAAATGCCTAATGATTGACCGAACTTTAAAGGAATCGCTAAAGCCTTGCTCCCTTTCAAAACAAGGTACTCACCCGTTATCAGAAGTTTTGCATTGGCATGAAATCGTTGATCTTGAACACGCATTATTATTCTATTTCTATGTTTAAACCCTTGTAATCAAACCGGAAACAGGGATGGGGTTTTAATTATTTCGCTCTGTTTCTTGAATGTTTATCTCAGACATCGTCCGTTTCATTTGTTTAAACTTTTGTAACCAAGCCTGAGATTATGGAATAGCACTTTAATCATCCTACCATATGTTTTATTATTTATCTCAGACATCGTCTGTTTCGTTCAAAAATTGTTGCACCTTAGAAACACTTACTGTTTCTGTTTTGAAATATTCGGCTGCTTTTTCTTTTTCCTGCTTTGTAGCATTCATCGAATTTAAAATATTGAACAAGTGCATTTTCATGTGTCCGGATTGTATACCTTTAGTTATCAATGACTTTACGGCAGAGAAATTATTTGCCAGACCGGCTACTGCCGTGATTTTCATTAATTCTTTTGCATCAGGATTGCCAAGCAATTCCAAAGAACGTTTAGCTAAGGGATGCAAAGATGTTAAACCGCCAACAGTCCCCAAAGTCAAAGGTATTCTCAATATATATTTGAATTTCCCGTTGCTGAGATCCAAAGAAGTTAAACTTTGATACTTCCCTTCACGTGAAGCATAAGTATGTCCACAGGCTTCAATGGCTCTGAAATCGTTGCCTGTCGCCAGAGCTAAAGCGTCAATACCATTGAAAATACCTTTGTTATGCGTTGTTGCTCTATAAACATCAATTTCAGCAATCTTAATTGCCCGTGAGAATTTCCGAGCAAATGTTTCCCCTGTCATTTCATCATCAATACCGTCCAGGTCTTTTATGTCGCACTCCACCCATGCTTCAACAAGGCAGTCCGGAGTATAATTCGACAAAATAGCCATGATTATTTGTACATCTTTCTCGTCCCGAACAAAATCGTCATTGCCTTGAATATAAGCTTTCAAAGACTTCCCAAATTCTTCCAAACAAGAATTAATAAAGTTTGCACCCATAGAATCAACAGTATTAAAGCTTGCTTTTAACTGATAGTAATGTTCCATTTCCGGTGTCATATCAACAAGTTCAATGTCCAATATTCCGCCACCGCGTTTGCGCATGTTTGCAGTGATAGACTCCGAATCTTGAATAAGCTTTCGTTTAATGTGAGAGAAGTGCTTGTAGAGTTTCTGTTTATCGCCCGGATAAATAAAATGAACTTGACCCAGTTTTTGCATGTCGACAATACGTGTATGAAAACCTCCTTTATCACTCCAAAATTTTGCAGCTTTGGAAGCCGCCGCAATAACAGAACTTTCCTCAATAACCATTGGCAGCATGTATGATTTGCCGTCAATAATAAAATTTGGAGCTACACCAAATGGAAAGAAAAAATTTGAAATTGTATTTTCACTAAACTCATCAAAAAGCTTTTGCTTAGCCTCATCTTTATGCCAATAGGTTGCCAATTCTTCTTTTACTTGTAAGGGATCGTCAAAAAACTGTGAAACCACTTCCAGTTTTTCTTCTTTGGAGAGCTTTGAAAACCCTTTTATGATATTTCTGTTATTCATCTATTTTTAATTTTAGATTAAAAAAAACAGCCATACAGCTGTTTTCGCAATAAAAAATCAAACTTTCATTAGCAATGCACTTTCTTTCCGAGCTTATGAAAATTAAATATTTTTGTACTTCGACCTTTCACAATCTCAAACTTTAACAACTGAAATACGTACATGTTTCAATTGGTAATAAATGAAGCCGATTTTTGGTATAAAATCGGCTTCATTTGAATTAATTTAGCACCTGCAAAAAACCTTGAGTTTTCTTGCAGCAGCTACTTATTTTACAAATTCGAGAATTGCAGAAGTAATAAATTCCAACTGTTCCTCATCAAGTTCTGTATGCATCGGAAGTGATATAACTGATTTTGACAAATTCTCTGTAACAGGGAAATCACCTTCCTTATACCTTGGATCGACGTAAGCTTTTTGCATGTGCAGCGGCACCGGATAATAAACAGCACACGGAATGTCTTTACTTTTCAAATGCTCCATCAAAGCATCTCTGTCAATATCTTTGGTAATTAAGGTATATTGATGAAACACGTGGTTGGTATGATCAGCCACAAAAGGAGTGATAAGCTTTTCACTATTTGCAAAAGCTTTGTTGTAGTAATCAGCAGCTTTTTGTCGTGCAGCGATATACTCATCAAGATGTTTTAGTTTTATGTCAAGTATTGCCGCTTGGATACTATCAAGACGGCTATTCACCCCAACATCATCATGATAGTAACGTACGCTCATGCCGTGGTTTACAATTGATCGACACTTTTTTGCCAATTCATCGTTATTGGTAAATAAAGCACCACCATCACCAAAGCCTCCCAAGTTTTTAGATGGAAAGAACGAAACGCCTGCAATATCACCAATAGTTCCGGCCTTCTTTACTACACCATCTTTATTGGTATATTCAGCACCAATGGCTTGGCATGTATCCTCAATCACAAACAAGTTGTTGTCTTTGGCAATTTTCATTATTTCATCCATGTTTGCACACTGACCAAAAAGGTGTACCGGAACAATTGCTTTTGTTTTTGGCGTTATTGCTTTTTTAATTGCCTCAGGGTCAATATTCATAGTATCGGGCTCAACATCTACAAGAACAGGAGTAAGATGTAATAATGCAATTACCTCAGCGGTTGCAATAAACGTGAATGACGTGGTGATAACCTCATCTCCGGCTTGCAAACCCAATCCCATCATCGCTACCTGAAGTGCATCCGTACCGTTGGCACAAGGAATTACGTGTTTCACACCTAAATATTTCTCTAAGTTTTCTTGAAAACGCTTTACAGCAGGTCCGTTAATATAGCTTGCGGTTTCAAATATTTCATCAATAGAAGCTTTAACTTCGTCTTTAATTTTGGTATATTGACTCACTAAGTCAACCATGTGTAATTTTCGCATTGTTAAGAATGATTTTTTGAGTTTATGTAGGTTACAAAATTAGAAATAAAGTGATGCTTAGAGACAAAATAGATACGTTTTTACCGGAATTTGTACAAATTTTTTATTCTTTTAACTTAATTTTACTTGTTTAATGATGTTAAACCATGCGATAATCTATATTTTTGCGTTTCATTGAAAAACCAAACTATGAAACGTTTTTTATTTATCATAAGTGCAAACATACTATTTATCAGTGGTTTATTTTCCCAGAATCAAAAACCCACAGGTTTTATTAATTCAATTTCGGAATTTTCTGTAAACTATGGATTTCATTTTCCGGGTGCTGATTTAGCAGAACGTTTTGGCGAGGGACACACCGTAGGTATAAGCTTCAATTACAAAACGGATCAGAATTGGAAGTGGGGCGTAAATGCAAACTACCTTTTCGGGTCAAAAATTAAAGAGCCTCGATATATGAATAATATCCTTACAAGCTCGGGAGATGTGATTGACCAAGGAGGTGTTTTGGCTGCCATGTTGACCAATGAAAGAGGTGGTATTTTTTCTGTCAGCTTAGGTAAAATTATTAGCACAAACAAGGTAAATAAGAACTCGGGCATTCTTTTGCAGGTAGCTCCCGGCTATATGTATCATCAAATACTTATTGACCTTAGGGACAACAACACCCCTCAGCTTATGGGTGATTATAAAAAAGGCTACGATCGCCTGTCGGGAGGTTTTGTTTTGGAAGAGTTTATTGGTTTTGTTCATTACGATGATAATCGGTTATTCAATTTTTATGGTGGCTTTGAGTTTCGACAAGGCATTACAAAAAGCCTTCGTCCGTGGGATTTCGACTTAAATGCCGCAGATACAAAAACGCGTATAGACTTAATGTTTGGTATTAAAGTGGGATGGATTGTACCAATTGGGAAAAAAGAAAATCCGGAACAAGAACATACATTCTACTATTAATGGTACTCTTATACAATATCGGAATTCGGCTCTACAGCTTCATTCTTCTTTTGGCATCACTTTTTGTACCAAAAGCAAGGCTGTTTGTTGATGGACGAAAAAATTGGAAGCATAAGCTGAAAAGTGCAGCAGATACCGATAAGACAACAATTTGGTTTCACTGTTCATCATTAGGCGAATTTGAACAAGGAAGACCGCTAATGGAAGCTTTGAAAATTAAATATCCCGATAGTTTTTTGTGCGTTAGTTTTTTTTCGCCGAGCGGATATGAGATTCGGAAAAATTATGAACTTGCAGACTATGTTTGCTATTTACCTCTTGACACAAAGAAAAATGCTCGGCAGTTTATAGATACTTTACAACCGAACTATGTATTTTTCGTGAAATATGAATTTTGGTTTAACTTTATTGCTGAACTATCGGAGAAATCCATTCCTCTTTTCAACCTTTCAGGCATTTTTAGAAAAGAGCAACATTTTTTCTCGTTTTACGGCAAATGGTTTGCAAAACAATTACGAAACTTTAGTTGGTTTTATCTTCAAAATCAAGAATCCCTTTCACTGCTCAATGGCATTGGAATAAAAAATTGTTCGCTGAGTGGTGACACTCGCTTCGATAGGGCAATGGCTGTACTGGAAGAAAACAAAGAATTTCCCATTATTGAAAGATTTTCTAAAGATCATTTAACTGTTTTTGGAGGCAGTTGTTGGGATACCGAAGAGGCTTATTTAGGTGCTTTACTCAAAGAAAATAAAGAACTTCGACTTGTGCTTGCGCCTCATAATGTGGCAGAAGGAAATATTCAAAAGATAATAAAAAATCTGCCCGAACCGGCATTGCGGTATTCCGAAATGAATGCAACATCCGACATTAAAGCCAGAGTTTTAATTATCGACTCCATAGGGATATTGGCATCCGCTTACCGCTATGCAGATATTTCGCTTATTGGCGGAGGGTATAATGACGGACTCCATAATGTATTGGAAGCTGTAAGTTGGGGCTCTCCGGTATTGTTCGGACCGAAACATCAAAATTTCCCCGAGTCGTATGAACTTATGGAAAATGGAGCAGGTATTCATGTTGAAAGTGAACAACAATTTCTGAACGCAATAATGCGCTGGATTCATAATCGCGAATTGCTTCGTCAAGTTCAGGAACAAGCAAGGACTTATGCCGCAAAAAAAAGTGGTGTTTGTGCAAAAATACTGACACACCTCGATCGGAATTTCAATCTGTAACCTAGGTGTCTCAGGCTTTAGTATTTTATGTAAATTTGTTACTTATATTATATTAAAAAATAAGAATATGATTACGATTAGTGATATAAATCCAAATGATGATTTGGTGTTTTTTTGTTCAGAAGATATTTCATCAATCAATACTTATTTCTCGAAAGAGGAATTAAACTACATACAATCAAAATTAAAAAAAGACGAGCACTATTTCACGTTCTCAAGACTTCATCAGCAATTCTTTTTCATTAACGATAAGCATCAGAAAAGTGAAGATCTTGAAAAAATCAGAAAGGCAGGAGATAGCATTCAGATGGCGTTAAATGCCGAGAAAAAAGAAAGCTTCAGCATTGTTGGAGTAAGCGACAAAGACCGTCTAATTGCTTTGGTGGAAGGTATTCGTTTAGGTAATTATCAATTTGTAAAATACAAGCAAGATAAAAAGAAAAACACGCTTTCTGAGGTTAAGATTCAAGAGGGAGTAATGACAGACACGGAAGTGGAGGAGTTGAACATTGTGCTTGATGCTGTTTGTTTTTGTAGAGATTTGGTTAACGAACCAATTATTAAGCTGGATGCCGTAAAGTTTGCGGAACAAGTTGAAGCAAAAGCACAAGAAGCAGGAATGAAAACAGAGGTGTTCAACAAAACAAAGATAGAATCTTTAAAAATGGGAGGACTCCTTGCCGTAAACAAAGGAAGTATAGATCCTCCAACATTTACCATTCTGGAATACAAACCTGAGAATGCGATAAACGAAAAGCCGTTAATTTTTGTAGGGAAAGGTGTTGTTTATGATACCGGAGGGTTGAATATCAAAACGGCAAACTATATGGACAATATGAAAAGTGATATGGCTGGAGCTGCCGGCATGGCTGCCGTTTCGATTGCTATTGCCAAGGCTAAGCTACCGATATATATTGTTTGTTTGCTTCCTGCCACCGATAATCGGTTGAATGGAAATGCTTACGCAAGCGGTGATGTTATCACCATGTACAACGGCACAACCGTAGAAGTGCTGAACACTGATGCTGAGGGTCGTATGATTCTTGCGGATGCGCTAAGTTATGCTTCTCAGTATGATCCTGAATTGGTTATTGACATGGCAACATTGACAGGTGCGGCCGTTCGAGCTATTGGAAGCAATGCCATCACGGGAATGCAGGTAAAAGCAAGAACATGGACGGATCTATTGATTGATAGCGGTTATAAAGTGTTTGAGCGTATTGCGGAATTGCCGATGTGGGATGATTACAAAGAACAATTAAAATCGGATATTGCCGATCAGAAAAATATTGGTGGAGTTGAAGCCGGGGCAATTACAGCAGCCAAGTTTTTAGAATCATTTACTAACTACCCTTACATTCATTTAGACATTGCCGGACCGGCATACAAAACAAGCCGCGACTCATACAGAAATGTTATGGGCACCGGAGTGGGAGTTCGATTGTTGTTCGACTTTACAAAACAGTTTATTGATCAGCAAAAAAAATAAATCAATAAATGGGATTGCTAACATATTAAGTTCATAAAAATGAGACCAAATTATAGAAATAATTACAAGCATGATAGAGATCGTAGAGTGTCTGTTGGTATTTCTCACGGAGACATCAACGGTATTTCTTACGAGGTGATGATCAAGACCTTCCAAGATGGCAGAATTTTAGATATTCTGACACCCGTTGTATACGGTTCTTCGAGAGCAGCAAACTACTACAAATCAAACATTGGAGTTACCGATTTTAATTTTAATATCATCCGAAAAGCTGAGGAAATTACACATAATAAAGCCAACTTGGTAAATATTATTAATGAAGAGGTAAAGATAGAAACCGGACGCGCCACTCAAATTGCGGGAGAGTTGGCATACCAATCTTTAGAAGCTGTAACCGAAGATCTTGAAAATAAAAAGATTAACGTAATGGTTACAGCACCTATATCGAAGCAAAATATTCAGTCGGACTCATTTAATTTTCCGGGTCATACCGAGTATTTGGCAAAGCGGTTCAAAGCTGACAATTATTTAATGATTATGGTAAATGGTTCGCTAAGAGTGGGTATGATTACCGGACACCTTCCGTTAAAAAATGTTTCGCAGGCTTTGAGTCCCAACTTGATTGTGAAGAAAATTAAAATTATGAATAAGTCATTGATTCGCGATTTTCAGATTCGTAAGCCAAAGATTGCGATTTTGTCATTAAACCCTCACGCCGGAGACAATGGCTTGCTCGGAAAGGAAGAGCAACAAGTGATTATTCCGGCAATTGAAAAAGCGAAAAAAGAAGGAATCTTAGCATTTGGACCTTACCCGTCTGATGGTTTTTTTGGTTCGTCAACCTACACTTCGTTTGACGGGATTTTAGCCATGTATCACGATCAAGGAATGACGCCTTTCAAAACACTTTCGTTCGACTCGGGGGTTAACTACACCGCAGGCTTGCCTTTTGTGAGAACATCACCTGCTCATGGCACAGCATTTGACATTGCCGGAAAAAACATGGCTTCGCCGGACTCCTTCCGAGCAGCTTTGTTTTTAGCTGTTGACATTTATAAAAATCGTAGACTTCACGATTCATTAAACAAAAGACCTTTGAAGCGTCAACGCATGATTGATGATCATGGAATTGTTGATGAATTGCCCGATGAAACAGCTAAATAAAGTGTGTGAATATGTCTGAGATTGCGTTATCAAAAATAGTGGAAACATGTCAGGGTAAGCTCTTTGGAGCTTATTCTGATCAAAATATCGTAAAAGATATTCTTATTGACAGTCGGCGGTTGGTGAGTCCCTTTCATCGCTTGTTTATCGCTATTAAGACTAACAAGAATGACGGACATAAATATATTCATGAACTTTATGAAAAAGGAGTTCGCCAATTTTTGGTTGAAGACCTCCCTGAGCGAAGCTCCATGCCCGAAGCCGTTTTTGTTGAGGTAAAGGACTCCATAAAATCATTGCAAAAAATTGCGAGTTTTTATCGCTCCTTATTCAGCTTTCCCGTAATTGGCATCACCGGATCAAACGGAAAAACCATTATCAAAGAGTGGCTTTATCACCTTCTTCAACCTGATTACAACATCATTCGTTCTCCCAAAAGTTACAACTCTCAAATCGGAGTTCCCTTATCTGTTTGGCAAATGAATGATCGCTATGAGCTTGGGATTTTTGAGGCAGGCATCTCCGAACCGGGTGAAATGAAAAATCTAGCACGAATTGTGCAACCTGATATTGGAGTTTTTACAAATATCGGAACAGCACACGATAAGAACTTTATCAATCATACGCAAAAGGCAGGAGAAAAACTTGAACTTTTTAAGCAGGCAAAGGTATTGATCTATTGTAACGATTATACTTCGATACAGGCTGTTATTATCCGTTCCGAGATTCATCACAAGGTGGATCTGTTTACTTGGAGTCGAACACAAGCTGCCGATTTACAAATAACCAAAGTAGAAAACATTGACAATAAAAGTGAAATAAACGCTGTCTATAAAAATCAAGAGCTTAAAATTTGTATTCCTTTCACCGATGATGCTTCTATAGAAAACGCCATTCACTGCTGGGCTGTATTGCTTTACTTAAACATTGATAATGAACAGATCAGTGAGCGAATGAAACTGCTACACTCGGTAGCCATGCGCTTAGAATTGAAAAAAGGAATTAACAATTGTACGATTATCAATGATAGTTATAATTCTGATTTTAATTCTTTGTCTATTGCTCTTGACTTTATGGATCAACAACACCAAAGGGGAGGCAAAACGGTCATTCTTTCAGACATATTGCAAAGCAGTCAAAACGACTCGACCCTTTACCGTGAGGTTGCCGAACTGTTAGAAAAAAAGAATATTCATCGGTTTATCGGAATTGGAAACCATCTGCCCTCTTATGCTTCGGAGTTTAAAATGGAGTCTCGGTTTTTTAAATCTACAGACGAGTTTCTCAAAAACTATCCGACTTCCGACTTTCTAAACGAAACGATCTTACTCAAGGGTGCACGAACTTTTGAATTTGAAAAAATTTCAAAGGTTATGCAGAAAAAGGCACACAAAACGGTTTTAGAAACAGACCTGAACGCCTTGGTGCATAATCTGAATTATTACCGTTCGATAGTTCGTCCAAACACCAAAATCATGGCAATGGTAAAGGCGTTTTCGTACGGAAGCGGTGCTGCCGAAATTGCAAACATCCTTGAATACCACCACATTGACTACCTCGCTGTTGCGTATGCTGATGAAGGTGTTCGACTACGTCAGGCAGGAATCAATACGCCCATCATGGTGATGAACCCCGAATCACAAAGCTTTGATTCAATTATAAAACATCACTTAGAACCGGAAATCTATAACTTCAGAATTTTTGATTCACTGGAAAAAGCAATTAATAAAAATATTTTACCGATAAATAAACCTGTTAAAATCCATATCAAAATAGAAACAGGCATGAATCGTTTGGGCTTTCAATACGACGAAATTCCTTTATTGATTCAAAAAATTAAAGAAAACCCTTTGATTCGTGTGGAATCTGTATTTTCACATTTAGCAGCCAGTGACAGTAAAGATTATGATAATTTCACCAAAGAACAAATCACAATATTCAATGAAGCAAGCAAAAAAATAGAGGCTTCTTTCAATTATAAAATTCTAAAACACATCTTAAATTCGGCTGGTATTTCACGTTTTCCTCATGCGCATTTCGATATGGTTCGCTTAGGAATTAGCCTCTACGGAATTACTTCCGATTCTAAAATTCAAAATCAGTTAAAGAAAGTAAGCACACTACGCACAACCATTACACAGATTAAAAAAATAAAAAAAGGAGAATCGGTGGGCTACAACCGAAATTATTTCCCTACTAAAGACATCCGCATCGGAACCATTCCCATCGGCTATGCAGACGGCATCGACCGTCGCTTAGGAAATGGTCATTTCGAAGTGTTGATCAACGGAAAGCGGCATCCGATTGTGGGTAATGTGTGCATGGATATGTGTATGATCGAATTAATGGATGATGAAATAAAAGAAGGAGATTCCGTTATTATTTTTGGTAAAGAACTTCCTGTTGAGGAAATTGCCCAAAAATTAAATACGATTTCCTACGAGGTATTAACCGGAATTTCTTCACGGGTTAAAAGAATCTATTATCACAATTAGTGCCTGACTACTAAATAGAGCTTGTTTGAAATGTTTGAGTCGGGAACTTGTGAAGCCCAAAACAGAAAGTTTGGTGACGTAAATAACTTTTTTTAGTTAAAAAAGGCGAAGAATCCGGATTTTATAGACAAACGTTAAGCTAATACCTGACAAAATGAATCAATCTTTTCATTGGTCTGGTTTTTGAGAGATATAATTTTTAAATAATTGAGGATAACAAAATGACCAAGAATGAAATAACCGAGAGGTACAAAAATATATGCAGTGCTGTTTATCACAAAGAGATTTGCAAAGCCTTTGATCTGCTCAAAAAATTTATCGACCTTTCAAAAAATGGAAGACTTTTTCACCTTGTTGAAAAAGAAGAATTTAATTACAAGAATATGCTGATGTATACCTTTAAAGGTGTGGACGACCCGCAACGCGAAAAGGTTTATAGTCGGATATTGATAAAGTTGTTGGATATTGCGGATCAAGCATATCAGATTTTATTACTTCCTCATTATTCATCCCAAACAGCATTGATAAAAAAAACTGTTGCCGATCAAAAAATTCAAGATATGGAACAAGTGCATCTCCTTGTTCAAGATATGATTGTGGACATTGATTTGGATATGGGTGCGGTAGAGTTAGAGCTTTCATCTACC
>PDWJ01002598.1_pt1 | contig 21047 bp, 14 predicted proteins | sample 1430881 | NCBI WGS metagenome assembly PDWJ01 (sample SAMN01162460, study PRJNA174530) | Oral metagenome, whole genome shotgun sequencing project. | biome: Marine environment; feature: Marine mammal; material: Swab sample of the gingival sulcus; isolation source: swab sample of gingival sulcus... | reverse complement strand
TGTCCTGTGTTGCATAGTAGTGCTCTGTGACCCAGGGCAAGGCTGCATAAGGGCTGAAAAAGACAAGCAGGATACGACAGAGCAGCGTTGACAGGACACGAGTACGATTTACCTCATCAATTCTTCAATTTTCACCTTAATATCACCTGCTGCCATGCCCTGATAGGGAATCTGCTCGGACAAGCCACCAGCACCATCCTTCCAGGTGCCCATGGTGCTGTATTTTGGCGTCAGGCCGCGCTCAAGAAGCTGTGAACCCATGCGGCTGCCCAGCCCGGTTTTGGTATTCTGGGTTTCCACCACCAGGACAAAGGGGCTGCGGCCTATGCGGGCAAGTGTTTCCTCGTCAATAATATTGAGTACAGGTTTATTGAGCAGGCCGATATGTATGTCATCTTTTTTTAGTTGCTCTACAACGTCAAGGCAGCGGTAGAGCATTTCGCCATAGGAAACGATCCAGCCCTGATCTCCTTCCCGTATAACTTCGTCCTTGTCTCCGGCAAAGCTATATCCTTCTCCAAAGAATCTGACTCCCTGCTCATCCAGGATAAAAGGGGTGGCAGATCTGGTAGAATAGACAAAGCGAAGTCCGGGATCAAAAAATACTTTTTTAAGCATCGCTTCAAGCTGGAGGCTGTCTGCAGGGAAATAGAGGCGGGTGGTGTCGTGTTCTGCCAGGCCGTTATCAGCAAAGAAGTTATTGATGCCAAAATGGCAGGTGTTGTCTGCCATGTCATCTACTCCGGAATGGGAGAAGTGGGCCAGCACATTGGCCTGGTTAAGCCGGGCCATGGTGACCTCGGAAATCACCATCTCCTGGAAGGCTGCAAAAGTGCCCATAATGCCCTGTTTGCCGGGAACAGCACCAAAACCGGCAGCGACCGAGTAGTTATTGCGCTCCATGATGCCTCCGTGAACATAGACCTCAGGGTGGTTTGTGCGGACATGATGCAGGCCGCAGGAGCCTTCAAGGTCAGAATCAATCACGAGAACCTTTTCTGTCGGTTTATCCAATGTATCAATAATATCGCTGATGATCTTGCCAAAGGCATCACGGTTCTTGCCGCATTCAGCAGTGCTGCCCAAATACACCGGCTTGTCCTTTTTCCCAGCCTGCTGAGTGAGCATTTCGACGGCAGCTTCCTGTCCCCGCCCCTTCAGGTAAGCAACAGCCAGGTCAACAGGGATGACATCGTGTCCTTTAGGCGCGCCTTCAATTCCTGGTATGCCGACAGCCATCAGGCGTTTGTTGATAACAGCGCAGGGACCGTCTGTAATAATGGCTTCACAAATTCGGGCAAACAGATCATCAATATCTTCACCAGAACCTTCGCTTACGGTCAGCCCATGACCAGACAGGGTTCTGTTCACGGTATAGCCTTTCATATACTTGGAAGGATGGCCGGCTATGGTGACATCGTTGTCATCAATAAGCAGTTTCACCTTCAGGTTTCTGGCCACAGCATAACGGGCCGCCTCGGCATCGTCACCTTCCTGCTGTGACCCTTCGCTGCCGAACATGAATACGGTTTTGTCAGGATTGGCTTCGGCGATACCATTGACATAACTCCATAGATGGCCCAGACGTCCTGAGCTGAAGAATACACCATTTTTTTCGTCTTTTTCAGGATGACCGTACAGCCCTTTGCCAAACTCCCGGTAGTGGAGCAGGGTTTCAGCTGGCTTATGACCGTTGAGCACGGCCATCAGGTATTGAATAGCGACCCGGTGTCCAGCTTCGTCAAAATATACAGGGTAACAGGATTCTGTACCTTTCATAAAGCCATCTGCAATCAATAATTCTGGAACGATGTCATAGGCACCGCCAGTATGACCTCCCAGGCCCTTGGTGTTAGCGAGAGCGGTGAAAAAGACGATGGCGTCTCTGGCAACTGCAATATTTGTCTGCAGGGTTTTTCGCTGTTCTTCTGTCAGCTTTGCCTGGCCTGTAGAAAAATGTAGGGGAATGTATTGTGATAAATCTATGGGAAAGTTCATAACTCAATCCTTTTAAAGAATGGTAACCAATCACGGGGTCTGTGTTTCCCCGTTATTTGCTGCTTCCGATGTGTAACTGGTCACAGGTGCTTGTACAAAGATGAAGTGCCTGTGATCAATTACGAAATATCAGGTGAACACAATAGTTCTGTTTTTATATACCAGGGTTTGGCGTTTTAGGTGGTGCCAGATAGCCCGTGCCAGGATTATTTTTTCAAGATCACGTCCTTTACGTATAAGGTCCTGCACTGAGTCGGCGTGGCTGACCTGGATAACGTCCTGGGATATGATCGGCCCGCCATCAAGATCAGCGGTGACATAATGACTGGTGGCGCCAATGATTTTTACCCCTCGGGTGTAGGCAGAATGATAGGGTCTAGCCCCTGGAAAAGCCGGTAGAAAGGAATGATGAATATTAATGATCCTGTTTATGAAATGTTTGATAAATTGTCCCGAAAGAATTTGCATGTAACGGGCCAGAACAATAAAATCGATTTTGTGCCTGGCCAGCAGGGCAAGTTGTTTTTCTTCCTGTTCCTTTTTCTTGTCAGGGGTGATGTGAAAGTGATAATAAGGAATGCCGAACTGTTCGGCTACAGGACGTAACTCTTCATGATTGCTTATGATAAGCGGTATTTCCACCTTGATCTCTCCTGATTGCCAGCGGGAGAGCACATCATACAGGCAATGGGGCAGTCTGGAGACAAAAAGAGCCATGCGTGGTACATAGTGAGAAAAATATAGATACCATTGCATCTTGAATTTTTGCGAGATGAGTACCTCAAAATACTCGCCGATTTTATCGTCAGGTATAAGAAAATTTTCCAGTTCCCATTCAATACGCATGAAAAACACCTCTTCAGAGAGGTCAACGTGCTGATCAAGATAAGTAATATTGCCATTATTTTTAAAAATAAATTCACTGACAGAAGAAACGATTCCTTTGTTGTCCTGACAGTGAATAAGTAAAATAGCAGTCGAAGGCTTGAGGCCATTGTTCACGGGATCATTGGTTGTGCACATATCGTTATTTGCTGAATATACCAGGAGTAAGAGGTAGTATTACGCACAAAAGACAGCAATAAAAAAGAGTTACCTGGAATTACCTCTTTGTGTTACATGCCTTCCGTTATTCTTTTTCGGTAACTGCTTCCAGCTCACCTCTCTCCGGGCGATCGCGAACGGTCGCATAGAGGGGCTGTAGCTGCCAATCTCGCTTGCCCGAATCTGGGCAGGCTGAAAGCGGTTGTGCAAGTAAATCAAGTAAAATCGACACGTTACAGGCTGTGCGAGTAGCTGTCTTTTTCGATGATACGGCCACTTCGTTAAAATTGATTTGTGTTCAGGAGTACCAGGGTACAAGCCTGTTCGGTCTTAATGTTATTTGCTTCCATTTTTTTTTGCAATTCAGCATTTTCTGTTCCCGGATTAAAGATAACCCTGTTCGGCTTGAGCTTGACCAGGCTTTCTCCAAGAGAGGAAGATTTCTCTGGCGAGACATAAAGCGTGACCGTATCGACGTGGCCACTGATTTTGTCCAGATCATGAATTGTTTCGATTCCCTCAATGCTTGATGCCGCGGGATGAACTGGCAACACCTCGTGACCATGCTGTTTGAGTAAGCAAACGGCCCGGTTGGAATAACGCTCTGGTTTTGGGCTGGCTCCTGCCACAACCACCCGTTGTTTCTGTTCTGACATCTGCGGCCTCCTTTGTTGATGTTCACGGTAACTGCTCTCAGGGCATGTGCCGCCCTGGTTTTACTTGCTTCAAGTCTGTGCCTGTTCTCCAGGTCGTCCGAAGCTGAGAAAGCGTAACCAAATCGGTCAGTTTCGCCAAAACACTCATGAAAAATCCGGGTTAGACTGAAACGGCGAAGAAAAACAGGGCGCATCAGTTGGGAACATCATGGACTGGCTGACTGAATAATGACAACAGCTCGCTTCTGTCAAGCTGCTTGATTGCACCCGCCTCATCTTCAGTGATCAACTCTTCAGCCAGTTTTTGTTTTTTGGTAATAATATGGTGAATTTTTTCTTCCAGAGTCCCAACAGTAATGAGTCTGAAGAGCTGTACGACCTCTTTCTGGCCCATGCGGTGAACCCGGGCGGTGGCCTGTTCCTCTTTGGCCGGGTTCCACCAGCGGTCATAATGGATGACCACCTGTCCTGCAACCAGATCTATACCGGTTCCTCCTGCCAGAAGGCTGGCACTGAAGACCCGACAGTTTTTTTCTTCTGCAAACTGTTTGATGGATTTTTTTCGCCGAGATAAGGGCATGCTGCCCCGCAAGGCCGCATAGCCAATTTTTTCCTTTTTCAGGTGGTATTCAATCAGGTCAAGCATGCCGGTGTATTGGCTGAATACCACAACTTTTCGCTCATTGACCAGGCATTCATCCAGTATTTCTGTAAAAAGATCCCATTTGCCGCTTTGATATTTCTGGGGGTCAAGGTCACCGGTAAGCAGGCAGGGATGATTACAGATTTGCTTTAAGCGGGTGATAAGGGCGAGGATACCAAGGTAGTCTATTGGTTCTTCCTCTTCCCGAAGCCTGTCCATAACCTCCTGTCTCTCTGCGATGAAGTCTCGGTACAGGGCTATCTGGTCATCTGATAAGCGGCAGGTGCGATTATCACTGATGATGTCGGGCAGTTCTGTCAAAACCTGACTGCGGGAACGGCGCAGGATAAAGGGACGAATCAGCCGACTGAGCAGGGCTTTTTTTTCATGGTTATTGCTTTCGGTTATGGGCTTGACAAAGGTGTTGGTGAAATATTTGGGGCCGCCCAACAGGCCTGGCAGACAGAGTGAAAAAAGGGCGTACAGGTCATCCAGGGAATTTTCTATAGGGGTGCCGGATAAGCCAATTTTTCGTTTTGCCGGGATCAGCGAGACAGCCTGGTGGACTCCGGTTCTTCGATTTTTCACCTGCTGCATTTCATCAAGCAGCATCAGGTCAAAGGTAATTGTATACAACAGGTGTTCGTCTGCCCTGGCAACACCATAGGTTGTCAACATAAGGTCTGCCTGCAGGGCCTGTTCAAGATTACGCCCAGGGCCATAATATACGGCAAAAACCAGATCTGGATAAAAATGCTCTATCTTTTCCTGCCAGTGAGGCAGCACTGAGGTAGGGCAAACGACCAGCATCGGGCCAGTGTCATCTTGCTGTCGATAATAGTCGATGAGCGCCAGTCCCTGATGGGTTTTACCCAGTCCCATATCATCGGCCAGAAGGCCGCCCAGGCCCAGCTCACAAAGGGCATGCAGCCAGGCCAGGCCATTTTTTTGGTATTCGCGTAAATGCTCAGGATACTGCGTGAGGCGGGTGGGGTCGTGCCAACGAGTGGTGTCAATGAGCGAAAGCAGGCGGTCAGTAATAAATTCTTCCTTTTCATCGCTGCAGCTGACCTTATCAATACTGGAGACCAGGGCCATAAATTCACCCCGCGACAGCCTTACTCCTCTGCCATCCTTCCAGCCTCTCTTTTTGGAGAGATCATAAAACCAGTCCAGGGGACTTTCTTTCAGGCGAAGAGAAGTATTTCCCCTGCGTAAGGTTGTCGTCCCCTCTCTCTGATCAAGCAGTTCAGCCATGGTTATTGTGCTGTTTCCCAGCTGGTATTCACAAGAGAGGTAGCACCAGTCATTATCCTCATGGAAATCAGTGATAATAAGGCTGTCGGGTAAGGCCAGGCTTCTGTGGGTAAGCACTGCCGGTTCGACCAGATTGTCTTCATGGGCAAGGGCCTTTTTGTTTGTCTCCAGAAAAGATTCTATGTCGCCTTCTTCCACTATATACTCATCGTTGCGCTGGATGAAGGCGAGCAGAGGAGCTGCGGCCTTTTCCTGCGGACGGGTTAATGTCGCTTCCGGACGTTGTGTCTGCAGCGGGATAAATCCTTCACCATGCAGGTAACAGGAGCGGCCAAAGAGCTTTTGGGCAAGATCAGAAAAAAGAAAAGTTCTTCCATCAGACAAGGTGATCTGTGGTTTGACAACAAGTTGTCCCAGGTTGTTAAATCTAACCTGTGCTCCACGACGCGCCGGGCTGAGGGTGGCGAAACCTGCTTTTTCAAGATCGTATAATTTGAAAAACTCAGGAGTATAATGCCGTGGCAGTTCAATGTGGAGAGAATCGTCATTCTGTTTCCAGTTCAGCTGAAATAAGGTGCTGGCTGTATCAAAGGACAGGGCTGGCAGCTTTTCCTGAGACAGTCCGTAAAAAAACATGCCGAGCCGGTTCCAGAGAGAGCTGTCCCGCTGGTATCCTTTGCTGAATGAGCCTGCCTGGGCAAGCAGCTGTTCACCATCGGTCATGGTCTGCTTAACTACCTGTTGATAAAGGTCAAATATAATTTTTGCTGCATTACCTGCGCCTCCCGCATCTTTTTCTGTAAAAATTGTCCACCGTTCAAGGCTGGAAAAGGACAGGCGGGCCTCAATCCTGCCTTCTCTGGTTTCTTTTACAAGAGAAAGGCCGTTTTCCTGCTGAAGTAGTTCCGGTTTTTCCTGTGTTTTGCTCAGCCAATCATGACAGAGTGCTGCGATTTTACTCCAGGGATTGTCTTGAAAGTACAAGGGCATGGGAAGTGGTTTGCTTTGATCAGGTCTTAGGCTGAGGATGCAGAGTGCGGCCAGGTGAGCGCATGGCTTTTTGGTCCCTGTGACTATGCAGACTGGACAGTCCCTGTTCTTAAGCGTAAAGCCCTGTGCTATCTTGTCAGTCTTTTCAAAGGTAAGGGTTAAGGGTGAATGTTGCTGTAACAGTGCTCCCACTGTATTCCGGTGGAGAAAAAAATGTGAGAGCATCCTGTTTTTGAGCATGACCAATCCTTCTTCAAGCTGATCATTACTGAACCAGGGCATAAGATGCCTTGACAGGGGAGCAGGAAGGTGTGGGGGAATATTTTCTGGATCGTCAAAAATAAACATTATAGGTAACTCCTCACAGGGTATGTCACCTCTTTATTGTACTTGCTTTACCTTTGTAACTGGATAACAATGTCATAAAGCCAGAAAGGAAAATAATACTGCATTGGGAATGAAGAATTATCCGAGGGGCGGGATACTGTCAAGTCGAACAATGAAAAAATGTATGGTAACTGATCACGGGCACTTCATCTTTGCCCGATCACTCTTTCCCGCATATTCTTGTTGTACACAGACCCCGTGATTGGTTACCTGGAAGCTAGAGCTCCTCAAATATGTGAACAAGGGTTCAATTGTCTTGAGGTTCAGCTGCTTTTTATGTAATTTTTTTGTAACTGATTATGGGCACTTCATCTTTGCCCGATCACTTTTTCCCGCATACTTTTGTACACGAACGTCTCACTTCGCTTGCTTACCTGCGAGGAAGAGTGATTGCCCAATTCTGTTGCACCCGTGACCAGTTACACGGCAGAAGCAGAGACTAACACTTAAGGTACAGACCCTGTGACTGATTACCTTTCAGGTTGCCCAAAGATGGGTGGCCTGGGAGCAGTTGCCCGGAAATTATAAAAAAATTCATCCTTAAAAGCCAAGCAGGTAGAATAATGACACGACAAGCACAAATTGGTGTTGCAGGGCTCGCAGTTATGGGCGAGAACCTGGTGCTGAACATGGCAGACAAAGGCTTTCGCGTTGCCGTCTATAACCGGACGACAGCAACCACGGATCGTTTTCTTGCCGGAAGGGCGCAGGATAAAAGTATTTACGGATACCATGATGTGGCTGATTTTGTTGCCATGCTTGAGCGACCACGTAAGATTATGATGATGATCAAGGCTGGTGAGGCAGTTGACATGTTTATCCGGCAGCTGCTTCCGCACCTTGATGCCGGAGATATTGTCATTGATGGAGGCAACTCAAACTATAAAGACACTGTCCGGCGGGTTGCAATGCTTCAGGAAAAAAACATCCTCTACATCGGTGCCGGTGTATCCGGCGGAGAAGAAGGTGCGCTCAAAGGTCCATCTATTATGCCTGGCGGTGCTGGTGAGGCCTGGCCAGCTGTGCAGCCAATTTTTCAGGCCATCTCAGCGAAGGCAGGAAACAACGAACCCTGCTGTGAATGGATGGGGCCTGGTGGTGCTGGACACTATGTAAAAATGGTACACAATGGCATTGAGTACGGTGATATGCAGCTTATCTGCGAGGCCTGGCAAATCATGAAATGCGGCCTTGGTATGGCAGCTGACAGTATACAGCAGGTCTTTGCCGAGTGGAACAAGGGGGAACTCAGCAGTTACCTTATAGAAATAACGGCAAATATCCTCGCGTACAAGGAGGAAAATGGAACTCCGCTGGTGGAAAATATCCTTGATGTAGCCGGGCAGAAAGGCACCGGCAAATGGACTGTCAACGCAGCACTTGATGCTGGTGTTCCCCTTTCCCTTATCAGTGAATCGGTTTTTGCCCGCTGCCTGTCGTTTTTTAAGAAATTGCGGGTCGAGGCTTCGACAAAGCTGGCTGGGCCAAATAAGCCCCTTGCGAGCGAGCAGGATACAGCTCTTTTGACCCTGGAACATGCTCTGTATACCGCCAAAATCATCTCTTACACTCAGGGCTTTTCTCTTATGCGAGAGGCCTCAGAGGAATACAACTGGGGGCTGAATTATGGCAGTATTGCAGCTGTTTGGCGTGGCGGCTGTATTATTCGCTCGGTATTTCTGGACAAAATTATTGAAGCCTACCAGCGCGACCCGGCTTTAACAAACCTTTTATTTGACAGCTTTTTCAGGGAAAAGGTCAACAAGGGGCAGGCTGAACTGCGCACAATTGTAGCCCTGGCAGCGACAGCCGGAATCCCGATCCCCTGTTTTTCTGCAGCTCTGGCCTATTATGACGGCTTACGTTCAGAGCAACTATCAGCCAACCTGTTACAGGCTCAACGTGATTATTTTGGCGCCCACACGTACGAGCGCACAGACAAGCCGCGCGGTGAATTTTTCCACACCAACTGGACCGGACACGGAGGTGGTACTAGGTAACTGATCACAGGCACTTCATCTTTGTACGATCACTCTTTCCCGCATACTCTTGTATAGCTCAAAAGAGTGCTTGTGCAATTCTGTTGCACCCGTGACCAGTTACTGGTTTCATTCTTCTTCTGCTTCACTCTCCCCACGTTTTGAGAGTTCCATATCCAGATGATACAGTGCGCCTGAATCAGTACCCACCAGTTTAACCCGATCCAGAATCTCTCCGACGCTCGCTTCCTCTTCAACCTGCTCGGAAACAAACCACTGAAGAAAAATAGCTGAAGCATGATCCTTTTCTGCAGCGGCGACATCCATAAGACCATTAATTAACCCGGTCACCAACTCTTCATGGGCAACAACCTCCTCGGCCACCTCCTTTACATCTTTCCATTCTGTTTTAGGGGCAGCAATGGCGGTCAAATCAACGGTGCCCCCCCGCTCAAGAATATAATCAAAAATACGCATACAATGATCATATTCTTCATCGGACTGCTGCCGCATCCAGCTGCCAAATCCAGGTAAACCGTTTTTTGTCAACCATGCGGACATCGATAAATAGAGGTAGGAAGAATACATCTCTTCATTGACTTGTTTGTTAAAAGCTTTGTTCATCTTTTCGCTGATCATAATTTCTCCTTTATGGGTAACGATGAGTTAACCGGCAAGTGAAACGAGTCCGTCAAAACGACGTGTTAAACATTGCCGTATTATCTTTGGATTCAGGTAAAACATCAATCACAAAGAAGTCAATATAAAGAGTAACTACCCGTACAGTAAATAAGCAGTTGAATTGCAACTCCTCACGGGACACTTAACCCCTTTGTTTTACTTGCTTTATGTCTGTGTCTGCCTTCAGGCTTCCCATGTTCGGGTAAGAAAAGCCTGTTTGATACCAAGGTGGTGAACGCCTGCTACCTATAAAAATATCGTAACTGCTCACCGCTCACCCCTCTTTGAACGATCACGATCCGCCGCATAGAGGGGCTATAGCTGCCAATCGTGCTTGTCCAAATATGGGCAACCTGAGAGCAGTTACACGTTTGAGGTAGGTAAAATCAGAGAGGTACACACCCTGTGAATAGTTACAAAATATCAAGAAATCCGCTCAAAAATGTAGTGCCCGTCCCTTTCTCTTTTTAGAGTAAAATCGGGTTCCAGAATTTCCTGTAGTCTCAAGTCGCTGATCGTGTCTTTTCCATAAACCCTGGAACCGAGGCGGCTCATATAGGACAACCTTCCTCCCGTCTTGGTAACCCTGGTTATCTCTTTCAGAACTTTTTGTTTTTCTTTGATCATAGGCAAGGTGTTATGCAGATAGACCAAGTCAATACTCTTGTCTTCCAAACCTGTATCGCAACTGGACTGGATGATTCTTACATTATCCAGTCTGTTTTTAGAGATTTTTTTCTCCATGATCTTCAGGGCCTGTTTATTTAAATCAAGAGCAAAAATCCGTCCCTCTTTACCTACCGCTTTTGCAGCAGGGATGGTATTAAACCCAAGGCCACATCCGAAATCAAGGATATAGAACCTTCTTTCAATGCCTGCTGCATTGATTTCTTCTTCAATATTTCTAAATCGCTTCCTGATAGTCATAACCAGTCTCATAACCTGAAATGCAAACCAAGACATTGATTTTTCTTCATTCTTATCTTGTATATTATTCATTATTTTTACTCTTTTTTGCCTGTTTATTTCAGTTTCTCTCATGCAAGAGCAAAAAGTAGATCGTCAAGATTGAAACGGCCAGAAACGTAACCAGTCACGGGGGGTGTGTTTCCCTGTGACCAGTTACGCAATTTCTTCTATTTCATTTCATAGATATCTTCAACGCGATCCTGAAGCACCACACTGGTCTGCCGGTCAGCCTTTGTTTTTGCAAAGGTGTTTCTTGCCTTTACCTGACATTTGGGGCAGCAGTTGAATGGTAGCGTAAAGGCATGGATGTGATTATTCAGTCCTTCTGCTTTAACCTCCGTAAATCCAGGGCATTCCTGGCAGAGGTGGTAGCTTCTTGTTTCAGTCACGCTGAAGCCAACCGTGTCATAGAAAATGGATCGACTGTCCCTGACAATGGTGTTCTCTGAGCGGGCGGGATGCCGTCTGCGTTCATTGAAGAGAGCAACAGCCTGGTGACAGATATCGGCAATGTATTCATTCATCTCGGCTGACTGAACGAAGTTGGCTGGATCATAATCCGGTTCCTTTACGTTGGCAGTGTCAAGGCCGGCCATGGCCAGAATAATACCAAGATTGGTGTAAGGAAGAGCCCCTTCAATAGAGTATCCTCCTTCCAGTACACTTATATCTGGATTAAGGCGCTTGTTGAGCTGGGCATAGCCCTGGGCGGTGAAGTTCATATTGGTAATCGGGTCAGAATAGTGATTATCCTGCCCGGCTGAATTAATAATGATATCAGGCTTGAATTCCTCCAGCATGGGCATGATTGCCTCCTCCATTACCATTTCAAATCCTTGTTCGGAAGTGCCTGGCGGCAAAGGCAGGTTGATGGTGTAGCCGTGTGCTGATGGCCCGCCTGATTCACGTAAAAAACCACTTCCCGGATACAGGGTGCGGCCATCCTGATGGATGGAGATAAAAAGGGTGTCAGGGTCATTATAATAAATGTCCTGGGTCCCGTCGCCGTGGTGACAGTCTGTGTCGACAATGGCTACTTTTTTCACGCCATAATGACGGCGCATGTATTCGACCATTATCGCTTCAATATTGACAATGCAGAAACCTCGATCCCCAAAGACAGTCTGCATGGCATGGTGTCCGGGCGGTCGGACAACAGCAAAAGATTTTTCCACCTCTTTTTCCATCACTGCTCTGGCTGCCCGGATAGCTCCGCCAGCTGATATCAGGTGGGATTCGGTCAACAGTTTTTTTGAAGAAGGCACGCAGAGATGTACCCGATCAATATCTTTGTGGGCGGCGATTTCCGGATTGAAAAAGGTGATGTTGGCAACATCTTCCAGTCCCTCTTCGATGAGTTGATCCTTGGTGTAAAGGAGACGTTCTTCCCGTTCAGGGTGGGTTGGACTGATGCACCAGTCAAAAGCGGGGAAGAGGATAAGGCCGACAGGATTGATGGCGGTGGGCATATACTCAGACATGCTTTCCTCCTATAATTGTTCGTTTTGCTCCAGACCAGGACGAATCTGTGCTTTTAACGATATAATTTTCCCGGAGGAGCGAAACCCGCTGATGGTATTGAGCTCTTGCCGTTCAACGAACTCGATCTCCGGCAGGGACATGCCGTATTCCTGCGCCATGCTGTTTAGTTCATGGGTCAGGCGGGCTTCAGCCTCTTTCATGGTGAAGCCCCTGCTAATTTTTTCCTGACATCCAGTTTCTGGAATAGACATGGTCATATCTGCTGTGTCGGCATACAGGGTTGCCTGCATGGTAGCCCTTGCCCTGGCTGAGCCAATGGCATTGGCCACTTCGAAATGATCAGGCACAGAGCAGGGCAGGGCAAAGGTCTTTGCAAGCACTTCCTGCATAGCCCTGGCAGGACCACCTACCGTGATAAGTTCTCCGGGGGTGATTCTTTTTCGTTCAAGCAGGGCAGAGACTGTAAAAACGGGACGACTGAAGACATCATCAATCATTTTCTTCACAGCCTCTTTTACCTTTCTGGAAAAGATCTCAAGTAGCTGCGAGGCGGTTTCTTCCGGCGTTTGCTCATTTTTGAGCATGAGCATTGCCTCACGTGCTTTGCCAATATCACCCTGCTTGAGTTTGCCGAGGGTAACCATGGCATCCGTTGGAGTTGGCATATTGCCGCCAAAGGCCATGGGAGGCCCTTTTTTTTGCGGGCCGATAACAATAGCACCTTTATCCATTAGTACGGCACTGTCTCCTCCCAGCCCGATACTGATTGTATTAAGAGCTCGGATCAGGGTAGGCCTTTTTTTGATTGTTGCCCCATAAGGCTCAAGCAGGGGGATACCGTCAGCAAAGATGGCGATGTCCGTCGTTGTACCTCCTATGTCAAGCAGGATGGCGTCCTGGATGTCGTTTTTTAATGCCAGGCATCCCATGATGCTGGCTGAAGGGCCGGAATGAACGGCCTCACAGGGAAGGTGGCCTGCAGCGTAAAAGGGGAGGGTGCCGCCATCGGCCTTGAGAATGGAGCAGGGGCAGTCTATCTTCAGTTGTTTAAGGCCATGTTGCATAGCCTTTGCAAAAGCGGCAAAGCGTGATTTTAAGGCTGCATTAAGCCAGGTTGTATAAACCCTTCGCGGGAAATTGGGCATTCCGGATATCCGGTGCCCCAGACTGATATGCACAAAATCATCATGCAGATAATCAGCCGTTTCCTGTTCATGCCGGCTGTTTCGGTGAGAGAACTTGGTGACGATGCCAATGGATGCAATACCGGCAGATTTAAAGTGTCCACGGGCCTGCTCTATAAGGGCCGGATCTGGATTTTTAATAACATGACCCCGATGATCAATAGCACCGTCAAGAAAACAGACATATTCGCCGCATTCAAGAAAGGCTGGATTCATGCCAGGACCAGCCTGTATCAGCATTCCTGCCTTATCCAGGTCGTCATTGACGATGGCATTGGTGCATAAGGTCGTACTGAGATGGATTCTGGCCAGATTGGCAGGTGAGTCTGGTATAAGCTCCCTGAGCAGGTCAAGGATGGAATCACTTAAGTTGTTTTGATCAACAGCAATTTTTTTCTTTACCAGAACAGCACTGTTTTTGAGCAGGACTCCGTCAGCATGGGTTCCGCCCACGTCAATGCCGATAATATATGCCATGCCTTCCTCCTGTCAGTAAAGGGTTTTAGAACTGATCACGGGTGCAACAGATTTGTGCAGGCACGAACTCAAGCAGGTGAGCAGGCGAAGTGAGACGTGCGTGTACAAAAGTCTGCGAAAAGGTGTGAGCCGGTAAAGATAAAGTGCCCGTAAACAGACGCCAATTTACTTGTAATTGCGAGAAAAACAAGGAAAATATTTTGTGGATGTAATTACTCACAGGGCCTGCATCACCCTGGTTTTACTTGTTTTACGCCTGTAACTGCTTTCAGGACGGCCATAATTTTCTTCGTTGGGCTGCGAGAGAGAATGTCGTGCTTGGTCTACATGTCTTTGTGAGCAGGAGGATCTTCGTTTCTTGACAGGTTGAGCATAAGTCTTTGGGCCATGACCATGTACAGAAGTACGGAACAGAGTATGAGCCAGCCAAACAAGACAACATTCTGTGTTTTCAGGATAAGAGCAAGGGTTACGGTGATGCTGGCGCAGATGAGAAAAAAGACTGGACGGGGAGTCTTTTGCAGGACAATACGGCCAAAATGGGCGAAACGGATACGGCTGACCATAAGCCCGGCAGAAATGATACTGATAATCCAGAGCAGGTAGTCTAAGGCAAATAACGATGTGCCCAGAACAATGAGTGCACCGGCAGGGCTGGGCAGGCCATTGAACACTCCTTCAGGAAGATTTTTTACGTATTTATCGATAAAGACAAAACGATACAGCCTGTAGGCAACCGCACAAACAAACGTCACCGCAACAGCCCAGGCAAGGAAGCCATCACGCTGTACTATTATATAGGCTGGTGCCAGGCCAAAGCTGATAAAATCGGCAATGTCATCCAGATAGGGGCCGTACTTTGTGCCGCCATGCTTTTCTGCCATCCTCCCGTCAAACAGGTCAAAAAGCTGGCCAATGATTATAATGGTTATAGCCCAGCCAAAACGGCCCTTATGTGAAAGAATCAGGCTGGCAAGTCCACAACAGAAATTGAGTGTTGACAGGATGTCTGCATACAGTCGGTTTGGCACAAATTTGAAGACAATGGAGGCCGCTGCCAGGACAATACAGGCAGTCAGCACCTCGTCACCTATGTCAATTACTTCCGGGTACCCTTCCCGCAGAGCGCAGAAGATGACCAGCGCAAAACAGATAATGGTTTTGATCTTGCCAAAATTGTTTGCTGCTCCTGAGATTCTAAGTAAGGCGAGCACATGCCTGGCCAGGAACTGGCCAAAGACCTCGATTGCGACCAGCGTCCAGAGCAGAGGCAGTGCCAGGATTCCTGAGCAGGCAAAGCCGACGAGCGGGGGCAAGTAGGTCAGTTTATCGCACATCGGATCAAGCCATTCTCCCCAGGTAGTCCCAAGATCGCAGCTGCGGGCAACGAGACCGTCAACTCCATCAAGTATGGCTGCAAAGGAAAAAATAATGATTGCCAGGGACTGCAGGGAGGTGAAAAAATAAAGGAAAGAAGCAAAAAAGGCCAGAACTGTCCTCCAGTAGCAGATAGCGTTTGGATGCAGCAGCCAGAGGTGCGAGTTGATGTATGTTTTCATGGTCGGCTTACGCACCATGCGCGTGAACCAGTAAAAAAAAGCCGTACCAAGTGAGGTGCCAATGAGTATGGCGAAAATTCGTTCCATTATCGTAACTGCTCCCAGCTCATCCCTCTTTGGGTGATCATGACTGGCTGCATAGAGGGGCTGTTCGGGGTAAAGCCTAGTGCCCTGTCAACGCTGCTCTGTCGCATCCTGCTTGTCTTTTTCAGCCCTTATGCAGCCTTGCCCTGCGTCACATAGCACCACTATGCAACGCAGGACAAGGCTGCATAAGGACAGGAAAAATCCGGCGCAAGATACTGACATTTCAGCGTTGACATGACACTGGCGCACATGCCAGGGACGTAGTTATTCCCCGCTCCTGAATTGTTCATGGCTTACCTGGTTACGGGCAAGAGACTCTGCAGCGTGCCCCTTCTTTTTTTCAGCAGGATGACCAATACCAATAATCGCCAGTACCTGAATGTGAGACGGCAGATTAAGGAGTTCTGCTATATACTCCGATGAGTCCCTGCCATCTTCGTGATTTCTTAAACGCATCTGCGCCCAGCAGGAACCAAGCCCCAGGTCTTCTGCTGTCAGCTGAATAAGAATGGCAGCAATAGAGGCATCTTCAACCCAGACATCAGTCTTGGTGGTATCTGCACAGACCGCTATAGCCAGCGGCGCATTTTTTAAAAAACCTGCCCCATGCGGCTTGGCAGTTGCCAGCTGCTCAATACGTATTTTATCTTCCACAACAATAAATTCCCAGGGGTTAATACTTTTACTGCTGGGGGCCCGCAGCCCGGCTTCAATCAGTATTTCACGATGCTCCCGGCTGACCGGGGCGTCTTCAAAACGACGAATACTTCTTCGCTGGCGCAACAGATCAATAAACATGGTTACCTCGCTGGATGTGAAAATTGTCTAAAGCGGAAAACCCGCAACCCAAGAGACCTTACGCCTCAAATAATTTTTTGTTTTTTGTGACAGGAATTGAGGAGTAAGGTACTAATGCGGAAAAAACCCGCAACCCAAGAGGCCTTACACCTCAAATAATTTCTTGTTTTTTATGACAGGAAATGAAGAGTAAGGTACTAATGCATACACTTTAAGCCCTGTGAATAGTCGCAGCCCGGGCTGAATTCAGTTACGCAGCATTTCTGCGATCTGAAAGGCCATTTCCAGTGACTGTTCTGCATTGAGACGAGGATCGCAGGTGGTGAGATAACACTCACCCAGCTGCTCGTCAGAAAGCTTACGGGCACCGCCGACGCATTCGGTAACATTATTACCGGTTAATTCAAAATGCACCCCGCCGGGTATGGTTCCTTCGGCCCAGTGCAGCTCGAAAAAACAGCGTAACTCTCTAAGTATACTGTTAAAACCCCTGGTTTTATGCCCGCTTTTTGAAGTAAAGGTATTGGCGTGCATGGGGTCACAGCTCCACAGCACGTTTTTCCCGGAGGTCTTGATTGATCGCAGGAGAGGCGGTAAATATTCTTCTATGTTCTCTGCCCCGAAGCGGGTTATCAGGGTTATTCTGCCGGGTTCATTTTCAGGATTGAGCCGATCAAGTATGCGCAGAATTTCATCGACATCATGCCTTGGCCCAACCTTCATGCCCAGTGGATTTTTCACACCCCGCAAAAATTCAATGTGAGCACCATCAAGTTGACGGGTTCTGTCTCCAACCCACAGCATATGAGCGGAACAATCATACCAGCCGCCTTCTGTTGAGTCCTCACGGGTCAACGCCTCCTCATAGCCAAGAAAAAGTGCTTCATGGGAGGTAAAAAACTGAACCTGCTCCAGCTGCGGCATATCTGTTCTGATGCCAATGGTTTCCATGAATTTCAGGGCGGCGCTGAGCTGTCTGGCCAGCCGCTCATAGGAACGTCCCATGGGTGACTGTCTTACAAATTCCTGATTCCACGCCTGCACCCTGTGCAGAGAGCTGAATCCACCTCTGGTAAAGGCACGGAGCAGATTCAAGGTGGCTGCCGACATATTGTAGCCTTTAAGCAAACGCTCAGGGTCGGGAATCCTTGCCGCAAGGGTCGGCTCAATTGAATTGGCCATATCTCCTTTATAACTGGGAATCTCCATTCCATTCACAATTTCCGTGTCACTGGAACGCGGCTTGGCATATTGTCCGGCAATACGCCCCACCTTGATAACCGGTTTGTTGCCGGCATAGGTGAGGATGACCGACATCTGTAAAAGCACCTTCAGGCTTTCCCTGATATTAGCGGCTGTGCAACGGGCAAATTCTTCTGAACAGTCTCCTCCCTGCAGCAAAAAGGCTTTTCCCTGGGAAGCCTGAGCCAGCATCGCCTTTAAATCACGTATTTCTCCTGCAAAAACTAGTGGAGGCAGCTGCGAAAGGGCCTCAACTACTTCGTCATGCTTCTTTTTGTCCGGCCACTTCGGTTGCTGTAAAGCGGTATAGTGGCGCCAGCAATTTTTGCTCCATGGTTTGTCAGGCATACTTTTTTCCCTTCATTCACAGATTCGATGGTAACTGCTCCCAAGCCGTCCCTCTATCCGGGCGAAAGCGGCCAATCGCGCTTACCCGAAGACGGGCAGGCTGAAGGCTGATAAAAAATAACCAGGCTGAATCAATAAATTACATGAAAAACGAGCAGTTATTTTCGATGAATACAACAAAGGTTCTCATCAAATACATTGAGTATTCGCAGTGCCTGTTCCCGAAGTTTTTCTTCTTTATACGGTTCCCAGGCAAGTGTATCACTGAACTGCTCAGCCTGATGGCGACTGGGGAAGCAATCCATTCCCGTTGCCAATATTTTTCCGGTTTTTGTATCAAGCAGCTCTGCGTCTCTGCCATTGGTTACGATGGCAAGCGGTATCCGGTATCTGGTATCAAGGATACGGGCAGCAGCAATGGCCGCTTTTTCCCTGGTAACAAGCGAACCTGCGCCATAACGGATTAGCACAAGTCGTTTTCCCATAATATTGACAACCAGTTCAATGTGCGTCTCAACCCGTTTTCCATTAAATTCAGAAACAATCTTCAGCCCTGATTCCAGTTCCTCCCTGTCATAGCCGAGCTCTTCAACAAGTTTTTTGGCCAGAGATTGACGGATACGCTCATCATCGGTATCCGGTTTCTCTTCACCCGTCAGATAATCATGTAACACGCCATAGACGAGATGGTGTCCACTCATATCAGTCATGGTTTGTTCCCACGCACAATAACGAAGAGGCGCAGAACCAGTCACGGGGTTTGCACTTCTTCATTATTCTCTGTTTCTCATGTATACCTGGTCCCAGGTGCTTGTGCAAAGATGAAGTGTCTGTGATCAGTTACGAGGCACAGACCCCGTGATCGGTTTACACAAGAAGGGGCAACTGTTTGCAGGGATGAACCACCCTCTAAAAGGGGGCCCATATATTGTTAACATTTATACAATTCTTTCTAAAGAAAAAAGGTAACTCCTCACAGCTCACCCCTCTTTGAACGATCACGACCCGCCGCATAGAGGGGCTATAGCTGTCAATCGTGCTTGTCCAGGTCTGGGCAGCCTGAAAGCAGTTACAGGCTTAAAAGCACGTGAAACCAGGGTGATACATGCCATGTGAGTCGTTTACGAAAAAAGTAACTGCCGCAGGTGCCTTGCTTATTCTGCGCCTGACACTCAGCTTTGACTCAAGAGGGTACAATGCGACCTGTTAACCGCTTCTTTCCCGTGTTTCTCCTCATCCATCTTTTCTTTATCACAACATTTCTTGCAGGATGTCAGGGTGACGCAGGAAAAATAACAGCTCATTATGACAAGGCAATGATCTGTATTGAGCAGTCAAAAAAACAGGAAGCCATCATTGAGCTTAATAACCTTATTCAGATTGATCCGGAATGTGCTGAGGCGAGATATCAGCTGGGTCTTCTTTATCTTGAGCAGGGAAATCCCAGAAAAGCGTTTGGGGAGCTCCAGAGAGCCTCGTCTCTTGATCCTGAAAATATTGATGCCAAGGTAAAGACAGCTCAATTGTATCTGCTCAATCGGCAAAAAGAAGAGGCAAGAAAAAATATTGAAGAAGTTCTTGCCAGGGAACCGGAGAATATCGACGGGCTCGCGCTCAAAGCGAATTTAGAGCTTGTTGAGAATAATGCTGCTGGTGCCAGGAAAGATATTGACAAAGCGATAGCCCTTGCTCCTGAGAATGACCGGCTGCACTCAACTCAACCGTACATCCAGGGGTAACTACCTCACGCTTGTCTCCTTGTATTCAAAACAAAAAAAATATGATAAGGGCAAGGAGCTTTTGACCAGAATGGCAGAGATCTTTCCTGATTCTCCTCAGCCATACCTGCTGTTGACTTCCATTGCTTTGCGAGAGCGTGACATTCCAGCGGCCGAACAACATCTTGAAAGAGCAATGGAGATTGCGCCTGATAATATCGGGCTGACAATATCGGTTGCAGATTTTTATACCAGGCTGGGCAACAAGGAGCTGGCAGAGCAATTGTATAAGGAGGCTGTTGAACAGGCAGATTCCCCGGAAAATATCAAGGCAAAACTGGCTGATTTTTACTTTGAGCAACGCAAATTTGACCTTGCCAGACAATACATGGACGAGGTCTTTGCCAGTAATCCAAAAAATGGCGGCGGTCAACTGGTGCAGGCCAGGTTTTACCTGAAAGAGGAAAAGGTCAGAGAGGCCCTTGATATCGCTGCGCAACTGACACGTGATTATCCAGACTGGGATGAGGGATACTATGTCAAGGCAATTGCCCTCAACAAGCTTAAAGAACGCGGCCAGGCAAAAAACGCTTTGCTGGAAGCCCTTGAAAAAAATCCGGCCCATGCCAAGGCACATGCGCTGCTCGCCTTATTACGGCTTCAGGATGGAGAGCTTGAAGAGGCCAAAAAAGAAGCTGCTATAGCCCTCAAGCTTGACCGGAAAAACTTTCAGGCCGCCTTAACCCTTGCTAAAGCGGTCCTTTTCTCCAAAGAGTATGAAACAGCTGAAAAAATGTTTGCTGATCTGGACAAGAGGGTGCCTGATAATATTGAGATTATCGGTAATCTCGGTTTGGCCTGTCTGGGACTGGAGCAAATTAACAGAGCAGAAGCCGCTTTTGCAAGGGTAATGGCACTGCAGCCTGGTAATGCAAAGGCCTTTGCCGCACTTATGAACATTGCGGCAGACAAGGGTGTGACCCGGAAAGAAATCAGCCAAAAAATCAAAGACCAGATTGCCAGAGCACCTGATAGTGCAGGACTGCAGATTATCCTTGCAACGCAGCTGCTCAAAAGCAAACAGGCAGACGAAGCACTTGCCATTTTAAAAAAAGCCCAGGATCTGGATCCGCAAGATCCCCGACCATACGCCATGAGCGCATCTATATTAACCAAACAGGGAAAAAACGGGCAGGCAATCGCAGAGTACAAAGAACTGTTGGCGAGACAACCTGATGCCATTGGCGCCTACATGGGGCTTGGCCATATTTACGAATTGACGGGTCAACACGAACTTGCCAGGGAGTCATACAAAAAACTCCTTGCTGTCAATCCAATTTTTGCGCCTGCAGCAAACAATCTTGCCTGGATGATTGCTGAAAGCGATAATGCTAATCTTGGAGAAGCCCTTCGTCTGGCAATGATTGCCAAGCAGGGGCTTCCTGATAATTGCAATATTATTGATACGTTGGGATGGGTACATTATAAGCGCGGTTCATACAGCCTTGCCCGGAATGCATTTACCCAGGCGGTTGAAAAGGATGAGGG
>PDWJ01002536.1_pt1 | contig 21053 bp, 14 predicted proteins | sample 1430881 | NCBI WGS metagenome assembly PDWJ01 (sample SAMN01162460, study PRJNA174530) | Oral metagenome, whole genome shotgun sequencing project. | biome: Marine environment; feature: Marine mammal; material: Swab sample of the gingival sulcus; isolation source: swab sample of gingival sulcus... | reverse complement strand
TTTATCATTTTGGAAATAGGGTTTATTTTTGGTTAAAACATAATATAATGATATTATGGCTCTATTTCCAATTCTTTTTCATGAAATATGCGGGCTAGAAGTAGGAACCCATTCCATAGAGTTTGATGGATCAGATCTTAATAGTGGTATTTACTTTTATACCCTTAAATCTAAGAAAGGTGAGCAAACTAAAAAGATGATATTGCTCAAGTAAGTCATATACAAATATGTTTTAAAAAGAGTGAAAGTAATCTGTTTAGTGGCTCATATAGATTTTCTCGAGATAAACTGTAAGGTTTTTTAGATTATGAATTTCTTTTCCCATGATTGGGATAGTATTCATAATCTTTCAAATATATATCTATGTAGATATTTATCAGATGTTTTGTACCCCTAAACTCAAAAATAAAAAATGTAGATAAAAGATGAGAAGAGGAAAAGTTTTATTGGTAGTATTAGTCTTACTATTTGTGACTATGCTACGAGCAGAGGTTAAGTTTTCAAAGGATAAAAATGGTGATATAGTCAATGAAAAAGGACAAACATTACTGTTTAAAGATAGAGTAATAACAGACTCAAAAGGTAATGAGTATGTATTAGATCACTTCCATAATGAGACAGGACTTACAATTCCTGAATTTATAAAACATAAAAGGGATTATTTGGATAGAATATCTGAAATACTTGAAGAGAAAAAACTGGATATTAACGATGTTTTTGGTTCAATTAGTCGCTGGTATGAATACAAAGTTAATTTGGATAAGCTTGAAGAGTTGAAGGAAGCAGGTTTTGATGCTCTGCCAGCAGATCCTAAAGTAAAAGGGATAGGTGGAAAATTTGAAGCAAGTGCTATTGCCTCCGAAGCTATTATTGTTGGTAAAGTAGTAAAATCTGATAAGCCTAGTCAAAGAATAACTGGTTATCGCGATATATATATAATTAAAGTGGATGAAATTATTAAAAACTCCAAAAATATCTCTATTAATGATAAAATTAGATGTGGTCTATATTTTAGAAAAATGGCTAAAAACCCTCCTAAAATTGGAGAAAAAAGAATCTTTGTCATTAGAAAAGTTGTTGATAGTTCTCTAATGCCGTTTTGCCCATTACTTCTTACTGGAGCTTGGAAATTAGATGGTGGTATTATTAAAGGAAAGCCTAATGGTTTTGATGATATGAGTATCTCTTTAGTCGATTACAAAAAAAGGGTAGAAAAACTTATCAAGATTAATAACGCTGATAATTTTTTTAAACGCAGCTGGAAGAAGAATAAATGATGAAAAAGATGAGAAGAGGATAAATTTTGTTGGTAGGATTAGTCTTACTATTTGTGACTATACTATAACCTCAATTATGGATAAATTATCAGGAGTGTTAAAGAAAGTTTTAACTTTTAAGTTTTAATTATTACTTTTATAAAAGAGTAAATTTTTTATTAATATGGTTTCAACGAAAAGATCATATGGGTAACACTTTGGGAAATAAAAAATATTTAGGATTAAAAGAGGTTTCTGAGCTTCTTTCTATTTCAAAAGCTACTATAAATAATTGGGTTAAAGCAGGTCTTATTAAGAGATCTGAAAAACTATTTCTCTACGATGAGATTATAGATGTTAAGAGAAGGATAGAGAATGGTGAGATCTCTAAATTGAAAAGTAGGGCTAATAAAATCAGTTCAAATAATAGATTTATTCCTACCGGGTATCTCTCTAAAAAAAGTTCTAAAAAACATATTGAAACAATTTTGGATAGATTGAAAGAGTTTAAACTGGATATAGAGAGTACAATTTTTCTTCTATCTACAAATCTTCTTTTAAAAAAAGGGGAGATAGAGATAACAGGGGATAGGACTCTTAAGTTTAAACGATCCGGAGTTAAAGAGGTTATCAATCTTTGGATTGAGGATAGGTCATTTGATCTCGACTTGGAGTTGTTATCAGATCTTTGCCTTCCTGATGAGGTTGATATTTTGGGTATTATCTACCAAAGCCTATTAGCTGAAGGATCAAAGTCAAAGATGGGCTCCTACTACACTCCTGAAATCTTTATAGAGGATCTTTTTGGTGATAAGATAGAGAAAGAGTCTAAATTTTTAGATCCTTGTTGTGGAACAGGTCAGTTTTTGATAAAGTTTTCAGATCTTACAAACAATCCTCTAAATATATTTGGATTTGATATTGATTATCTGTCTGTTCAGATCAGTAGAATAAATCTGCTTTTAAGATTTGAAGATTTTGATTTTTATCCAAATATATATCACTTGAACAGTTTAACAGATATTGATAATGGTTTTACAAACTATTTTGATATTATAGCTACAAATCCACCTTGGGGGGCTAAATACTCTACTAAACTTGGGAATATACTAAAAGAGAGATACCCTATTATTGAGTCTAGAGAGTCATTCTCATATTTTATTGTAAGCTGTGAAAGGTTGCTTGTCAAGGGAGGATCTTTGGGCATGGTTCTTCCTGAATCTATTACAAATATTAAGGTTCATGCAGATATTAGAAAATTTATTTTGGATAAGTTTTCCATTAAAAGTTGCTATAAGTTTAGAAAGAAGTTTAAAAGAGTTTTATCCCCTGTTATCTCTTTAAGGTTGGTAAAAGGGAACAGTAATGGAGTTTTAGAGATTAGAAACAGTGATGATACTTATAAGGTTGATCAATCGAGATTTTCCAAAAATAGTGGATATGTTTTTGATATAACCATGAGTAATAAAGATAGAGAGATTATTGACCTAGTGGATAGTAAAGGTGATTACTATCTTTCAAAGGGGTGTAGATGGGGTTTAGGTGTTGTTACAGGTAATAATGAAAGGTTTATCTCAGAATCTGAGAAAGAGGATTTTGAACCTATATTAAAAGGTAAGGATCTTTTTAAATTTCTCTATAAAAAGCCTAGTTCGTTTATCGATTTTAAACCGGAACTATTACAGCAGATCGCTCCATTAGATATCTATAGAGCAGATGAAAAACTGATCTATAAATTTATATCCAGCTCCTTAATCTTTTCATACGATAATAGAAAGAGTTTAGCCTTAAATAGTGGAAATATTTTAATTATTGATAACTCTGTCTACAACACAAAATTGGCTTTAGCTTTTCTAAACTCAAATCTGTTTAACTTCTATTTCAAAAAAAGGTTTAATAGTTTTAAGGTTTTGAGATCAGATTTAGAGAAACTCCCTTTTCCTAAGCTAAATAAAGAGTTGGAGTTAAAGATAGTATCTATGGTGGAAAAAATACTATTAGGGGAGGATCTTTTATCTGAACTTGAAAGAGAGATCTACTCTATCTATAATTTGAGGGATGATCAAATATTGAGAATTGAATCGGTTTAGATGTAGTGTGATAGAGTTTATATATTTACTTTTCATATTGCTATAAATATCTTTTTCAAAAAATATCCTGCTAAGTTATTTTTCTTGTGGAAAGGTATCAGAAAATGCTATTTTCTATTATTTAATTATGTTGAAAAAATGGATAGAGAGAGGTATTATGATAATTACTCTTTCACCTCAATGGAAGAGTAAATTTTAGGCAATGTCGTTAAAAATTAAACAGGAGAAGGTGAAATGAGAAGTGTGTTTTATTTCATTTTGGGTGTTGTAGTGGTTTATTTATTAAGTTCTTGTAGTGAGGATAGTAGTAGTCCTACTGAGAATTCAGATTCTAATTACAGAGTGGTCAAAGAGATAAGAAGAAACTACAACCAGGATAGTGAAATTTGGATGTTAAATTCAGAAAGAACAATAAGCTACGATGCTTATAATAGAATAAAGAATGATCGTAACTATTATGATTCTGATAGTTATTTTACAAATAAGGGGTTTACTTACGATAACAATTCAGTAGTTATTCCTAAAGGAATGGAGTATTTTGATGGTGAAGATGATTACTTTTCGAATGTAAGTTTAAGTTATGAAGATGGAAAAATAAAAGAAGCTATTGGATCCCAAGATGATGGAACAGGAGTTTTGGAGGAAACATTAAAGTCTATCTTTACTTATGATGGAGATCTTTTAACAAGATCTGTTCAATATTATAAGTATAATGGTAGCTGGATCAAAGAATTTGAAAGGAATTGGCTATATCTAGATGGGAGATTATCGGAATATATTATAAATTGGGTTGAAGAAGATGAGAAAGATAAGTATTTATATACTTGGGAGAATGATAAACTAATTGGAATGACTCATTATGTTTGGAGCTCTAGTTGGGAGAAAATTTATAAAAATGTATATAGCTATGCAGACGGAAAGGTAGCAGAGAAAAAAGAATATATTATTTATCAAGGAGATTGGGTTCTTAATAATAAAAGTATATATCAATATGATAACGAATATCTTTCGTCGATTAGAACTTATTCTGAAATAGGTAGTGGTAAAAGTAAGGTTTCATTTAGCTATGACTCAAAGTGGAATTATACAGGATTCATTAATTATATATGGAATGAAGATGATAATGGGTATATACCAAGCATTAAGCAGGAGATAGTATATGAGGAAGGAAAAGGAAACTATGAAGATATAAATAAGGTTCTTTATCCAGAGTATTACTATACTGGACTGAATGATGTAGATCCTGATCCTAGGGTAGAAGATGAATACTACAAAAATAAAGGTAAAAACTTATTTTCATCTGATAGAAAATAAATGATAATTTTTAAAGCAACCTCAAAAGCCCCAAACTGGGGCTTTTATATTATACACATAATAATTTTAATATTATCTAAATAAAAAAGCTCAGTATTTCTACTGAGCCTTTTACTCCGAAGGAGGGACTTGAACCCCCGACAAATTGGTTAACAGCCAACTGCTCTACCGACTGAGCTACTTCGGAATCTCAAATCTTTTTTCAAAGACAGGGAGAATTTAAATCTATTTTTTAAAGATGTCAATATCTTTTTGTATAAAAATAAAAATAATTGTTATAGATATACTTTCAATCATAAATATGTTATATTTATGATTAGTTAGGATCTGCTGAAAAAGATTAGATTTTAGACATTTAGTAATTTAGACGGGGCTTTTGAAATAAAATGAAAGGTTTTAACTGATAGGTAATTAAAAGCCAACTGCTAATTTATTTAAGAAAAAGAAGCAATTTAGCAAAGATCTTTTTGTTAAAATGAATTTTCCGAGGTTTGTCTAATAAGGTAAGATCTACTCCTTGGAGTAAATTTTACCGTAACTTTTCTATTTATGCTCTTTTCAGTAGAGCCTAATTTAGGGAATTGAGTTGTTTGGGGTTAATTTCTACATCTTTGGGAATAGATGAAAAAAGTTTATTACATACCAATTATCACCATAATTTTTATAATTTTAGGGATTGCTTTATATCTTGGATTAAAAACTTATGTTATGTCTGATAATTTTAAGACCAAGGTTGAACATGAACTTTCAGAAGCCCTTGAGAACGATTCAATAAGTGTAAGGTCTGCAAATCTTATTTTTAACAGGGCTATATTTGAAAATATAGATATTAAAATGGAGAGATTTGACCTCTTTATTGGAGAACTTTCTGTTGAGGTTGGTTTTCTTTCTCCAATAACAAAAGGTTTTGATTTAAGTAAGTGGTTCAAGAATATAGAAATAGCAGATATCAAGATTATTTTAAAGGGTGAATATCAGAATAGTATTTCAGATGGTAATATTATTGAAACGGATACAGACCTCATAAAAGAGAGGGATTATCTTAAGGTATTAAAACTTCTTCAAGAGATTAGTTATATAAAGAGAGCTAAAGTATCAAATTTTGGTATATATCTAAAGAAAAATAAGCTTTACAGGTTTATTGAAAACCTAAGTGGGAGGATCTACTTTGTCAGCAATGAACTGTTTAAGCTAAAGTTAGATGCTAATTTTTTGGGTTCTATGGATAAGAACTTAAAACTTACCGGATATATCAATCTAGAGACATATATATCTAAATTTAATATTGATCTTGATAGGACAAAACTTAAAAAACGTTTTTTCCCCTCAGATATATTTATAAGCAATGGAGAGCTTTTTGGAGGATTACAACTCTTGTACAGTAGGAGTGGTAGTGATAAATTTCAGAAAGAGGGAAATCTAAATATTAAGTTTGATTCTCTGTCTTATAAAAATCTTACTATTTTGGAAAGGTTAAAATCCTCTCTAACTTTAGAAAATGATAGTCTGTTTTTTGATGACTTTACATCATACCATAAAGGAGGAAGGATTGATTTAGTAGGTGGAGTTGAGAATATAAATAAACCGGAACTTAAAGTAGATATAAAAATAGATTCTCTAAAAAATATAGATCTTCCCTTTAATGGTCTGGAGCTTAGTGGTAGCTATAATACCAATAGTAGTTGTAAGCTCTTTTATAATTTTGATGATAGTTTGTCTGCCGTTGGTTTTGCCAATATAAATAATCTTAAATTTAATGACAGAGAACCAAAATCTATAAGTTTTGAGTACTTTTCAGATGGTAAATCTATTAATGTAGATTCTTTGGAAATAAGTTGTAAAGGTGTTTCCATAAACGGTAAAGGATATTCTACATTTAGTGGAAAAGGTAACTTTTTTCTAAATTCTGCAGGGGATTTAAGTAAATTTATAGGTAGTGATATTCTTAAAAGCCCTCTATTGAATTTTTCAACTCTGTCTCTGGAATTTAATAAGGAAAATATAAGCTATGATCTTATATCTGACTTTTATAATAAGAGTTTAAATAGGAATAGTAGCTTTTCTATTATTGCTAAAGGTGATCACGAGAGAGTTGATTTTAAGGTAAGAGATAATCTTTCTGCAAATGGAGAGGGTTGGTACATTTTTAACGGCAATGATTTTTCTTTAAATTTAGAAAATTTTGAAAAACTGTTTTCACTTATCAAAAAAGATTTAGAACTTCCAAACTCAAGTAGTTTGGAGTTTGAAAAGATAGGTAATAAGAGTAGGGGTAAATTTGAAGTTCTAGATAGAAAATCTCCTCTGTGGGGAGAATATTTAGTTAATAGTGAAGGTGATACAAAAAGTTTCACGAGTAAGGTGAGAGCAAGCAACCACTATTATGGAGATATTCCAATAAACCTTAACCTACACAAGGAGAAGGATGATATCTCCATAAAAGGTATAAATATAAATGGTGTTAAGTTAAAAGGTAATTTTAACTATTCACTTAAAAGTGATATTGTAAACTGCTTTCTTCACAGTGATTCTCTGGATTTTGGTAAGCTTTCAGATAGTGAGAATTTTACGACCAATACCAATGTTGAGCTCTATCTTTACAATACTCTTTCAAATCTTAAGGGTGATCTTTTCATAAATGAAAAAGGTATAGAGTCTGCCATTGATCCGTTGTTACAGAAAGTTACGGGAGAAGTGGATATTAGTTTGAGAGATAGCCTTATTTCAGTTGATAGAGGAGTTCTTTTTAATAGTTCTAAAGTGTTGGCAAAAGTTACCGGATATTATAAAAAAGATCTTGGTTATTCATTTAATTTAGATGGAGATCTTGACCTCAACAGATTAGGCCCATTCCTTGGTATGGATATTCCACATGGAAGGGTAGATTATAACCTCTATCTTGAGGGAAAAGATGGAAGACCGGACTCTCTATCATTTTCCGGTTCAAGTAAAAGATTAAAGTTTGGAGATTTTGATTTTTACGATTTTGGGGTAGATATGGGAGGAGATTCCAACAATTTGTATCTTAAAAATCTTTCTGTTTTTAATAATATCTTTAAAGAAACAAGAGCTAAAGGTGTTTTTTCCTACAATCTTAAAGATAATATTAGTTTAGAAACACAGTTTGATGCAGACCTTTTAAAATTTGCAGGGGATAACTCTTCGGCTCTCTCCAATTGTAGCAGTAGCGTTAAAGGAAATCTAAGCATTGGTGGAACTCTTCTAAAACCAAAGCTTAAAAGTGGAAGATTTGATATAGATAAGGGTATTCTTCATATTGATGACATTGTTCCTAAGATTTCAGATATAAACGGAACGATAACTATAAAAAATGATTCGGTTTTTATAGATACTATTAGGGCAACCACTGATAACAAACAGATCTTTTTCAGAAATAGATTTGGTGTTAAAGGTTTTGAAGATATAAAACTTCCCCTAAATCTAAATGGAGGAACTATTGAGCTTGAATTTCCTGACGGTCCTATCAAAGCTAGAATCCCTGGATTTATGGAGGATGATGTTTATGGCGAGTTTCTTCTCAAAGGTTTTAATGATTCTAAGTTTAGGATTGGAAAGAGAAATGGTATTTATACTATTTCCGGAAAAGGGATAATAGACAATGTAAGAGTAACCTATCCAATTATTGATGATAATCCTGATGTTGATGATGACAATATCTTTGATTACGTTTGGTTTGATGTTGAGGTAGTTCCAAACTATGGTAATATATACCACTTTAATGCTAACAGAGGCGAGGATGGCTTTTTCCGTAAGTTGGTATCTGCTTTTAGCTTGTCTGAGAATAAAACTTTAAATAGAGCTTCTATACCTATAAATTCTTCGGAAAATGGTCTTTTTATTGAGGGGATGTATATGAACTCTGAAACTTTTGACCTAAAGGGTAAGATAAAAGCTTCGGGTGGAGAAGTAGGTTTTTCAGCATTAAACTTTGATATTGTTGAGGCTCTTTTAGATTTTGACAGGGATAGGGAAGGTAGTAAGGTTGTTCCTTTTCTTTCAGGAACAGGTAAAACAGTTATTGTTAGTAGAGAAGATTCTCTATCATTACCTGAATATGAAGATCTTTATATACATATAGTTACAAGAGAGGGTGGAAATATTATTGACAGAGATGGAGCCTATATTAATGACTTTTCTATAGATATTGTTGATTCTGATGGTAAATCTTGGTTGGATACACAGCAGGATGAGGATGAGGGTATAAACGCTTTTGATGGAGAAAATACGGCAAATACTCTCTTTAATAATGCCGTTGATACAAAGGTGTTTAAAACATTCCTTGATCCTATTGAACTTGCCATTGGAGATATGCTTGGGGGATTTTTAACTATTAGACCAAGTTTTACTAAAAATATTTTAGATGATGATAATAAGGAGATTAGAACCTATAACTATATAGCAGGCTATTTTGAGGGTAGCGAGATTTTCTTTACAAAGTTTTTAACCAATACTATTGGATTAAATCTATACTCAAAATTTATTGGAGAGAAAAACTATTTAAGTGAAATAGATAAGGATTATGGAGTTTTGAGTTCCGCAAGTTTGGAGTTTAGATTTGGTAGGCACCTTGTTGGTTCTATAGGTTATCAATATGATTCTCTTGAGAAAGATGGAGGGTATCTATTCTCTATTAGATATAGATACAAGTTTAGTAATCTTAAAGAGGAACTAAAAAAATTAAAGAAAAGTTTTTATGACTTTATGGATAGTTTCTAATTCGCAAATTAAAACTTATTGAAGAAAATGGCTATAACTTGATTGAGATCACTGAGAATAAGGTTAAACTTACTGATATTTACGATAAGATATACATTGATAAATAGGATCGTTAGATTTTAATATAGCCTCAGTTTGGTATAAAAAAGCCCCAAACTTTGGGGCTTTTTTAGTAGACAGTTTTAGCTATACAGAAAAGATTTTATAAGCTCCTAAATCCGAAGGTTCAGAACTGTTTATATAGTTAATTTTATCATCATTTTCAGCATTCGCTATTTTTAGGAAAATCTGACATATAACTTTCTTCTCTTTATCTCTGTTTGCATCTAAAAGAAGAAGGTATCCCATAATAATGTTTCCTGCCATCTCTACAAGTCTTCTTGCGTGGAAATCAAGATACTCATTATCGTTATTATCTATAACTTTTTTAACGGCAGTTTCAAACTCGTGAGTCATCTTTCTAAGGGTTCCTTTTTGGAAATCAAATTCAGGAGCAACCTCAACCTTATCATACTCTTTCATAATAGAAAGGTATAAACCACTGCCAACACCACGAATAGCTGCAACAACCTGAAGCTGAGTAGTACCCTCATAGATAGATGTTATTCTTGCATCTCTATAGAGCCTCTCTACAGGGAAATCTCTCATAAACCCTGTACCACCATGAACTTGAATAGCATCATAGGTTATAGAGTTACAATACTCACTACTAATACCCTTTAAAAGAGGAGTGAAAAGATCTGCTCTTTTTTGGTAAAGCTTCATATCCTGCTTCTCTTCAGGTGAAAGTTTTCTTTCCTCAGCAGTAAATTCATAAGCCTTATAAATATCTACAAATCTTGAGGTCTCATATAAAAGAGTTCTCATAGCCTCAATCTTAACTCTCATATTTGTTAACATCTCATATACAGCAGGGAACTTGTTTATAGGCTTTCCAAACTGTTCTCTTTCAAGAGCATATTTATGAGCTTCTCTATAAGCAGCCTCAGCTATACCAACTGATTGAGCACTAACACCAAGCCTTGCTCCGTTCATTAGGGACATTACATATTTAATAAGCCCCATTCTTCTCTTTCCTATAAGGATTGCAGGAGAATTTTTAAATACCATTTCACAGGTTGGAGAACCGTGGATTCCCATCTTATCCTCAATTCTTCTTATCTTAACGGTTTCATCCCTCTCATATAAAAACATAGAGAGTCCTCTACCATCTTTTGAACCCTCTTCAGACCTTGCCAAAACGAGAGAAAGTTCAGCATTACCATTGGTTATAAATCTCTTTACTCCGTTCAAGAACCACTTACCTGTTGATTCATCAAGAGTAGCTTTTAGGTCTACAGCTTGAAGGTCAGATCCTGCATCAGGCTCTGTTAAAATCATTGCTCCTGTAGCCTCTCCTGAAGCAAATTTTGGAATATACTTCTCTCTAATTTCCTCTGTTGCAAACTCTTTTATAGTCTCTCCAATATCCTGTAAACCAAAGAGATTCATTAAACTTGCGTCAGCTCTGGAGATCATCTCAACAGCCATTGAGTAAACAGTTGTAGGAAAGTTTATTCCACCATATTTTCTTGGTTGAGTCATTCCCATTAGGTTAGCTTTTGCAAGAGCATCAAGGTTTTCAACTGTACCTTTTGCATAGTAAACTCTATTGTTTTTCAAGGTAGGTCCTTCAGCATCTACAGATTCAGCATTTGGAGCTATAACATCACCACATATCTCTCCAACAATCTCTAAAACCTTGTCGTATGAATCAAGAGCATCTTCATAGTTTTTAGGAGCTATCTCATCATAAACAGCATCACTATCTGCAAAGGAGTAGTTATCCTCTTTTAAAGTAACAATCTTTTCCATAGAAGGATTTAAAAGATGAAACTTTAAGCTTTCATTGTCTCTATAAAAATTATTTTCCATTATTTCCTCATCTATTAAACCATAATTATTAACTACAATTTAAGGAATCTATTACTTAGATTCTTCCTTGTAATATTTAATCATTTTAGGAATTATCTCTGAACAATCCCCTATTATGGTATAGTCACTTATTTTGTTAATTGGAGCTTGGCTATCTGTGTTTATAGATATAATCTGACTTGATCCATCCATTCCTGCTCTATGTTGAACAGCACCGGAGATGCCAACCGCAATGTATAGTTTAGGTCTTACCGTTACCCCAGTTTGACCAATCTGTCTTTCGTGGGAACAGAACCCTGCATCAACAGCTGCTCTTGTAGCTCCAACCTCTCCGCCAATAACTTCGGCAAGTTCAAACAGTTTCTCAAAATTCTCTTTTGAGCCAACGCCAAAGCCTCCACATACTATAACTTGAGCTCCCGTAAGATTTACACTTCTTTTCTCCATAACCCTATCAAGGATAGAGACAACAAAATCATCATCACTTAAAATTTTACTAATATCAATTTGCTTAACTTTACCCTTATAACCACTATCAACAATCTCCTGCTTCATGACACCCTCTCTAACAGTTGCCATTTGAGGTTTTGTATCGGGATTTACAATTGTGGCAATAATATTACCACCAAAAGCAGGCCTTATCTGATATAATAGATTTTCATAAGTTTTTTTGTTTTTCTTATCCTCATAAGTACCAATTACCAAATCTGTACAATCTGCTGTTAATCCTACCTTAAGCATAGAGGCAACTCTAGGAGCTAAATCTCTACCAATTGAGGTTGCACCAATCAAACATATTTGAGGTTTCTCTTTTTTGAAAACTTCGGCAATTATCTTTGTGTGAGGAATAGTAGTGTATGGATAAAGCTTAGCATTATCTGCAATATGAACTATATCCACACCGTAAGGAAAAATAGTTTCCCCAATATTTTTAAGTTTAGTTCCAATAACAATAGCTTCGAGGGAAACTTTTAGTTCGTTGGCAAGTTTTCTACCCTTAGAAAGAAGCTCTAAACTTACATCACTAACTTCATTCTCCTCAATCTCACAATATACAAAAACATTATTCACTTTTTACCCCAGAGTATGGTTTGTAATTAATTCATTCATAAGCTCTCTAATATCATTATCAGAGTCTGTAAGAACTTTTGAGTCTTTTGATTGAAGAACTACATTTTCAATCCCTTTTACCTTTGTTGGAGATCCGTTAAGACCAAGCTTTGGCAGTTCACAATCTAAATCCTCAACACTAAGCTCCCTTATCTGTAAGTAAGGTTTTGTTGATGCTGAATCTGTAATATAGTCTCTAGATTCATCTTGAAGTTCTGTTTCTGTTCTCGCATACTTATACTTCATTGTAAGTATTGCGTTTCTGCTTCTACACTCCTTAGCTGAACTGTGAACTGTAATAAGAGCTGGAATGGTAGATCTTACAACCTCAACACCTCTCTCAACTCTTCTTCTAACCTCAACCGTTTTATCATTTAGATTTAAGATCTCCTCAGCATATGTAATCTGTGGGATATTTAGTTTTTCAGCTGTTTGAGGCCCTACCTGTGCGGTATCTCCATCAATAGCTTGTCTTCCGGAAAGGATAAGATCAAATTTACCCATTTTTTCAACTGCTTTATAGAGAACATAGGATGTTGCAAGAGTATCCGCTCCGGCAAACCTTCTGTCAGTTATTAAAAAACCTTTGTCAGCTCCTCTAAAAAGAGATTCTCTAATAATATCGGCAGCTCTAGGAGGACCCATAGTAATAACTGTAATCTCTGTATCTTCATACTTATCTTTTAAAATTAGTGCCTGTTCCAAGGCATTTAAATCTTCAGGATTGAAGATAGCCGGCAGTGCACCTCTGTTAACTGTACCATCTGCTTTCATAGCATCTTTCCCTACATTTCTTGTATCGGGAACCTGCTTTGCCAGAACTAGAATTTTAAAACCCATTTTTACTCCGGTATATTAAACTTTTGTTTTAGGATTGTTTTAAAGAGATCTACTCTTTTTATTTTCTCTCCATTTGTCTCTTAACCCAATTATACTCATCTTCATCTAAATATTTAGTAGTTTCCGTTGAGATAATTTTTATATTTTCTATAGGTATATCATTCTTATCAGTTTTAACTCTATTTATCCTATCAATAGTATCAAACCCCTCTACAACTCTTCCAAATATAGTGTATTTCCCATCAAGTTGGTGTTGAGGTCTGGTACATATATAAAATTGGCTTCCACTGGATCTCATCTCTTTATTGATTTCATCAGGTTTTCTTGCGGCAGCAACACAACCTCTAAAATGGATCCTCTCTATCTCAGGATCTATATCCTCGCCAATATTACCACTACCCCACTCCGATTTTGGAAGTTTCTTTGTGTTAGGATCCCCTACTTGGTTCACAAATCCCGCAATCACTCTGTGAAATTTCATATTATCATAGCTGTTACTATTAAACAGTTTTTTAAAATTGGAGGAGTGATTTGGTGCTGTTTTCTCAAACAAAACAATAGTAAAAGATCCACTATCGGTTTCAAATTTGTACCCAACTTTACTAAAATCTTCCAAATCTAATGAGAATAGTGTGAAAGCAAAGGTTAGTGCTATAATTATTCTAAACATTTTTACCTTATACTTGTTAGAATCAAAGAACAAATTAGTTTTATTTCTCAAAAAATTCAAGGATAATAATTTTATATATAGTTGAAAAATAAAAAAGGCAGGATTTTTCCTGCCTTTGACCCATAATTAACATATAGTCTGAAATTTTTTTGTAAAAATAAATTTTCTATTTATTTTTCAATAGCTCTTTAATATGTTCAATATATTTTTCTGGTCCACCTTGCTGATATCCTGTTTTAGCAATAACTTTACCTTCTTCATCAAGAATAAGAATTGTAGGGAACCCCTTAATTTCATACTTCTTAGCCAGTTCACCATTTTGCTTTTTTATCTCTTCACTCTGCTTTTTCTTATTAGGGAAATCAAGCTCTAGAGGGATAAAGTTTTTCTCTAAATAGTCAGCAAAAGATTTTTTAGAAAAAACCTCTTCCTTTAGTTTTATACACCAACCACACCAGTCAGATCCAGTAAAATCAACAAATATATGCTTCTTCTCTTTTTTTGAAAGCTCTATAGCTTTATCATAATTTATAAGCCACTTAACTCCCTCTTTTTGTTCAGATTTAACCTCTTTGCTTTTAGTGTCATTAGAGTTTTTTGTTTCAGCTTTCTTATTTTCACAAGAGAACATTAGAAGACAAGCCATAATGAAACAAATCATTGTAATTTTTTTCATAATTTTTCCATTTAAGTTAACTTTTTAACAAGTAATAAAGGTTTTAATAGTAAATATATACCCTATTTTTTAAGTATCTCTTTAATATGCTTAATATAGTTATCAGGGCCTCCTTGTTGATATCCTGTTTTAGCAAGAACTTTACCCTCTTTGTCAAGAATAAGAATTGTAGGGAATCCTCTAACGCTATACTTTTCAACAAGTTTACTGTTTTGTTCCTTTATCTCTTCGCTCTGCTTTTTCTTACTTGGGAAGTCAAGTTCCAGAGGTATAAAGTTTTTCTCCAGGTAATCAACGAAAGATTTTTTAGAGAAAACCTCATCGTTTAATTTCATACACCAACCACACCAGTCGGATCCGGTAAAATCAACAAATATGGGTTTTTTCTCTTTTTTTGAAAGCTCTACAGCCTTGTCATAGCTGGTAAGCCACTTAATACCCTCTTTTTTCTCACTTCCATACGCTACACTAGATATAAGAAGAAGAGCTGTAATAACAACACTCAAAATTGTACTTTTTTTCATAATTTCTCCATTTTATTTAATTCTTAACCAACACAACATAACATTTTAACAATTAAATTAGAAAAGATCAATCTTAATTTTATAGCTTTAGAAATATATTTTAATCCCTATTTGTGGTCTGGTAAAAAGGGGAAAATTTGGAATCTATGGTAAAGGGGATATCAGGAGCAGATCTTGTTAATAGGAAAAGAGTGCCTGAGAACTCAGGTTAATATCCGGTTTTAGCCACTAATTATTCTCCTTTAGGATGAGCTTTCTTAAAGACCTTTCTCAAACTTTCAATTGAAACATGGGTGTAGATTTGAGTTGCGGAAAGAGAAGAATGCCCTAAAAGCTCTTTTATGCTCATAAGATCAGCTCCATTATTCAACATATGTGTTGCAAATGTATGTCTTAAAACATGTGGAGATTTTTTTGTAATATTTGATACTCTTCTCAATCCATCTTTTACAATGTTTTGTATCTGCCTGTTGGAAATCTTTTCTCCTCTAATAGAAATAATTAGGCTTTCAGTATATTTTGAAGAAGCGTTCAAAACCTTCTCTCTGAATGGCAGATAAGAAGTAACAGCTTTCTTTACTCTATCTGAAATAGGAATAGATCTAAATTTATTGCCTTTTCCTAAAACCTTTAGAAACTCTCTATTTTCAAAATCATCAACTTTCAAAGATGAAAGCTCTGAAAGTCTCATACCTGTTGAGTAAAAAAGCTCAAAAATAAGGAACTCCCTACTTGAAAAGAAATCGTTGGATTTAAAATGTTCAAATAGATTCTCCATCTTCTTATTGGAGATGTAGTTAGGAAGCTTTTTTTCTCTTTTACTGTAGATAAGAGCTTCTGAGGGGTTATTCTCCATAAGTTTACTCTTGTATAAGTAGTTAAAAAAAGATTTTAAAGAGCTGATTTTTCTATTTATAGATCTTGCTTTCAAACCTTTGTAGTGGAGAGAGTGAATATATTCTCTTAGATGATTACTTTCGATTTTTGAAGCCACATCTATACCATTTTCATTGAGAAACTCTTTAAACTGTTTAAGATCCATTCTGTATGATGATACCGTATGTGAAGATCTCATTTCAATATTTTTTATGAAGAGTAGATACCTCTCCATAAGGTTTTCAATATTACTCAATGGTTTTCCTCTTTTTCTTTTTGAAATGTGGAGAATCTCCCCATTCGTTGTAACCTATGGTATCTCCTACAGATTTAACTCTCTCATCCAAACTGTCTCTATACTCTTTATTCTCCTCATCTATAGATGGTTTCTTATCATATAGTTTATAATTTTCTCTATATCGAAAAGGCGTTAAGTTAGGCATAATAACATTTGATCCTGACCTTAAACCTTGTTCTCTTCCATCGGGAACTAATGTTTGTAATGCTGTTGATGATGCTATATTTATATCTTTCATCATTATTCTAAGTACAGCTATCATCCTTAAAGTAAGATTAAACCTCTCAATTTTAGGGAGCATATCTTTATTTTTGGTATTGATATACATTGGTGTATTTTCAGCTTCAATAAAAGGCCCCATTCCCACCATATCTATATCAAACTCTCTGAAAAAGATAAGGTCTTCTGCTAAGTCCTCAATAGTTTGATTCGGGAGACCAATCATAACCCCTGTTCCTGTTTGATACCCAATTTTTTTAAGTAGTTCAAGAGATTTTAGTCTATTCTCAAAAGTTTGATTTTTAGGATGAATCTTTGAGTACAGTTCTCTATTTGTTGTTTCTATTCGTAGTAAAAACCTATGAGCACCTGCATCAAAAAATCTTCTATACACCTCTTCACTCTGCTCTCCCACAGAAAGAGTTATTCCAAGTTTCCCGTTCCCAATATTTTTTATCTTTTTAAGGAGGGACTCTACTCTTTTAACAAAACTATTATCACTTCTCTCTCCACTTTGAAGAACGATAGATCCGTAGCCATAGTTGTAAGCTTTAGTAGCAGCTTCCACTACCTCTCTATCTTCCATTGTGTATCGATTATAGTTTTTATTTGATACTCTTATACCACAATAGTTACAATCTTTAGCACATAGATTTGAGTATTCAATTAAACCTCTGTAGTAAACTTTGTTACCTACAAATCTTTTTTTTATCTCATACCCCTTATCAAGAAGAAGCTTTATTTCTCTCTTATCCTTTAGTGAGAGGAGTGATATTATATCCTCCTTTTGGAGGATTTCTCTATTTAATATATTTTCTACATTCTCCATCTTAAAATCCTATAAATATTCGGAGATATCATCTGTTTTATTTAGAGAAAACGGCTTGATTGCTCTTTTAAATATTCCATGACAATAAGATATTGCCATTCCGTAGTTTGAAACAGGAATACCTTTATCTATTGCCGGTTTTAATCTATTTTGAAGTTGTTTGTCAGTTATTACACATCCTCCACATTGAACAACTAAAGAGTATTCTTCAATAGGTTTTTCTATATCGTCTAATCCTGAAACTACATCAAAGTTTAGTTTTTTACCTGTAAAGGATGATAACCATCTTGGTATTTTAACTCTACCTATATCATCACAACTGACATGGTGTGTACATGATTCCAAAATAAGAACATTATCGCCATCTTTGAGCTTATCTATATAGGGTGTACCTTCTAAAAATTTGTCAAAATCTCCTTTCAATCTTGCAAGAAGAATACTAAATGAGGTTAAAGGTATTGAGTTAGGAACTGTTCCTCCAACCTTTAAAAACTCTTGAGAGTCTGTAACTACCAAAGCCGGAGGATTTTTTAATTGTTTTAAAAAGAGATCAAGTTCCCTTTCCTTAACAACAACAGCAATGCAGTCATTATCCAAAAGATCTCTTATTGTTTGAACCTGAGGTAGGATCAGTCTCCCTTCAGGAGCTTCAATATCAATGGGTGTTACTAAAATTACAATATCTCCATATTTTACAATATCTCCAAGTATAGATTTTGACTTAAAAGATGATTCAGGAGTGCTTTTTTTTATTTTTCTTATTAGTTCTTCCCTATTTTTTGGAAAGATTGCTGAAAACTGAATAGGTTCTGTACCAAATCTCTCTGAAATTTTTTGGGAAAAAGAATTCTTCATTAAAATTTCATCTGATCTGTTATGAACAATAATAAAAGGGGTTTTTAGTTTTTTAAATCTTTCAATTAGATCCTCTTCATATATATCAAACTCATTTCCCTTTGTAACAATAATGCCAAGATCTATATGTTTAATGGTTTTAAAACTTTTTTTTATCCTCAAAGCTCCCAACTCTCCCGTGTCATCAATCCCTGCTGTATCTATTAGTACAACAGGACCAATACCCGGAATCTCCATAACTTTTTTTACAGGATCTGTTGTTGTTCCGGCAAAATTGGAAACAATTGCTATATCTTGACCTGAGAGAGCATTTATAAGAGAGCTTTTCCCATTGTTTCTTCTTCCAAAAATACCAATGTGAGGTCTTCTATTTTTACCCATCTGTATTTCTCCTTTAAGCTTTTGATCTTAATAAATCTAGTTCTCTTTAATCTCATGATCATTTGTTTTAAAACCAAAAATTCTATCCGATAGATAGTAGCAAACTAGAGAGTTTAACTAAAATAAACTTTATAGTTTAGAATAAAAAACATAAAAATGGAAAAGTCTTAAAATATTATAAGTTTATTGCTTAATAATCTGCCCTTTAACAGTTTCTCTTTTTTTGTATAAAACTAACTGTTATCACAACTAATAGCCATATTAATTATTTTAGGAAAGTTTGTAATATAGATAATTTGTATGTTTATACTTATTGATTACTCTTCTGTAGCTTTAATCTAAACTATATTGTTAATTGTCTATGTTATTTAAGTCTAATTTCAACATGGAGGAGAAATCTATGAAAAAGATTATCTCATTGATGGCGGCAATGTTTTTAGCGATAGCCCCACTATCAGCTAAGGAAAGGGTTGTGCCATCCACAAGAGAACTTTCCCCTAATAAGCCTAGTGCTGTCAATACAGTAAAGGCACAGTGGGATATTCAAATGAATTTTGAGGCAGCCGGAGGGTCTGTAACTGCCGGACTTCCGGGTACTGAAACAGATGGTACCAACATATATCTAATCCAATGGAATGGTTCTATCATCCAGAAGTATGATATGGAAGGTAACTTTGTAGAAGAGTTTACTATTGACGGAGTTTCTGAAGTAAGAGACTTAGCGTTTGATGGTACATACTTCTATGGTTCTGCTGTAAATACCGCAGTTTTTAAAATGGATTTTACCAATCAAACTTTGGTAGAGACAATATCTATTGAAGGAGCTCCGACAGGAGTAAGGCATATTGCTTATGATTCTTCTAACGATACTTTCTGGGGTGGAGATTGGGATTCTCTGTTTGAGTTTGATAAACAAGGTAATATTGTTCAAACTGGACCTGCCGTAGAATCTGTATATGGATCTGCTTACGATCCATACGCAGAGGGTGGACCTTATATATGGCTATTCTCTCAAGCAGGTTCTGGTGGAGTTCTTAAACAGTTTAATATTGCTTCTAATTCATTAACAGATGTTAGCATTGATCTTAAAGCTATGGTTACAAATATTAATCCAACTAGTGTTTCTGGTGGAGCTTGCTCTACTGAACTTTTAGTTCCAGGAACTTTCTCGCTAATGGCTAACTTCCAACAAGAACCTCAAGCTATTTACGCTTTTGAGCTTGCTGTAACAGCCAGTGAAGATGCTCCAGATGCTCCTACTGAATTTATGGTGGAAGCAGGGGATATGGGTGCTTTAACAGCTAATCTCTCTTGGATGAATCCATCAGTTACAGTTGGTGGTAGTTCGCTTACAGAACTTGATGAAGTTATTGTGAAAAGAGGTGGAGAGCAAATTTATACTGTTTCTGATCCAAGTATAGGTGGATCTGAAAATTATACTGACAACCTAAGTGAAGGTGGTATGATTGACTACAGTGTACAAGGTGTCAACAGTGCTGGTGAAGGAATTTCAGCTTCCTATTCAGTTTGGGTTGGTCCTGATGCTCCGGGAAATATTGAAGATCTGGAAGCTACTCAGGTTGGAACAACTATGGATGTTGAACTTACTTGGACTAATCCTGCTGTTGGTATTCACGGCGGATACTTGGAGTCTATTGATTCCTATACAGTTGAAAGAGATGGTGAAGTAGTTGCTACTATTGAAGGTACTGCAACTTCATATACTGACAATGCTCCTGCTGTTGGTAACTACTCTTATAAGATTATTCCTGAAAATGAACTGGGTGTAGGTACTTCAAATTATGCTGATATACTTGTAAATGACGGTTCTATTGTTTTTCTTGAAGATTTCTCAGGCGAGTTCCCTCCTGAAGGATGGAGTGTTGAGGGAGGTCCTAATTGGTCATCTTCACAGTCAAATAATGCAGGTGGAGAGGCTCCTGAAGCTGAGTTTGGCTGGAATCCTCAAACTATAGCTGATCAGTATTTGATAACTCCTGAATTCAGTACTAATGGTTCAGAAGCAATTACGATCTCTTATAAGTATTCTATTAATGACTTCAATGGTCAAGACTATTCTCTTCATCTTGTAAGTAGTACAGACGGTACAAACTGGGATGAGATTAAAACCTTCCCTAACGAGAATTTTGTAGGTGAGGATGAAATAACTATTGACAGTAATCATCCTGGCTTTGGTTCTGAAACCTTTAGAGTTGCTTTCCTATTTAGTGGAAATAGTTATAACATTAACTACTGGCATATTGATGATGTTATGATTACCGGTGGAGAAGCTACTCCGGATACAGAAGCACCTGAGTTTGTTTCTCTTGAAGGAAACACTCAAGTTGTTGGTAATGATATGAACCTTACTCTTGTTGTAAGTGATCAAACAGGAGTTCCTTCAACTATGGAAGCTACTTATAATCTTACAGGTTCAGAAGAGACTCTAGTAATGAATCTAAGT
>PDWJ01003552.1_pt1 | contig 21058 bp, 20 predicted proteins | sample 1430881 | NCBI WGS metagenome assembly PDWJ01 (sample SAMN01162460, study PRJNA174530) | Oral metagenome, whole genome shotgun sequencing project. | biome: Marine environment; feature: Marine mammal; material: Swab sample of the gingival sulcus; isolation source: swab sample of gingival sulcus... | reverse complement strand
CTCTGGCATAGTGTTCTCACATTGGGTTTTAAGCGACCGTGAGCTTCGCCCACTGGCCGTCCTTTTTCAATGTGTCGCACTAGCGATTAAAATCCGCGATGGATTTAATTGCAATGCTGGTTAAACAGCTGGGTATTGATGAAAATCAGGCGACAGGTGGAGCAGGGCTGCTGCTTAAAACCGTGCAAGACAAACTGGACACTAATGAGTTTGCACAAATCGCCGATAAAATTCCAAACGTGCAGTCATTGATTCAAGCTGCCCCCAACGTTGAAGCAGGTTCAGGCGGTGGTTTGATGGGCAGTATTGGTGGCATGCTGGGCGGCTTGGGGGGCGATAAAGCTCAGGCATTGGGTGATTTGGCCAACCTGACCAGTGGCTTTGAAAAGCTCGGCCTTGATAGCAATATGGTTAGTCAATTTGTGCCTGTTATCGTGCAGTTTGTCAAAGAAAAAGGCGGTGACAATCTGGTCGGACTGCTACAAAAAGTAATACCCAATATTTGAAAATGGACGATTGTGACCTGTTCGCGTTGATTCCTTGAGCGTGAACCTGTCACACCCAATGGAAATAAAGGGTGCATCTGGACGACGAAGATACAGGGCACCCTAAAAACAGGCGTATTCAGCCCGGCGCTGTTTAAATTTCTCGTGGCAGCGGCTGGTAGCTGACGCTGAAGTCCTTGAAGCCGTGGAGGAAGTCGTCGAGGTCTTTGCCGTCTTCGATTTCAAAGGCGTTGATGCCGCAGCGGTGCATGTAGAAGGCCTGGTCGCGGAGGATGTTGCCATAGGCGCGCAGCTCGCCGCTAAAGCCGAAGCGCTCGCGCAGCAGGCGGGCGATGCTGTAGCAGCGGCCATCGACAAAGGCGGGGAATTCCAGGGCGATGATGGCGTGCTTGGCCAGCGCTTCACCAATTGCGTAGATGTCGTAGTCGTTGCCATTGATGGCGACGGCGACTTGGCCGGCGTGTTGTTGCAGCTGTTCGCGCTCGGCCAGGTAGCGGGCGTAGGGCACGATGATGTCGCCGGTGGGAATCTCGCCTTCCATGCCGATATGTTGAAATGTGTTGGCGACAATGCGCTGGTCTTTAATCATTTGCCGGGACATAGGCGGCCTCCTTGAAGGGCTTGATGCCCAGGCGCTTGTAGGTTTCCAGGAAGGTTTCGTCGCCCTCGCGCTCACGCAGGTAGAAGTCGAGGATTTTTTGCAGCGTCGGCGCGACTTCTTCTTCCTTGACGGAGGGGCCGATTACCTTGCCAATCTGCGCGTCCTCGGCAGAGGAGCCGCCGAGCTGGATGGTGTAGAACTCCTCGCCCTTGCGCTCGCGTCCCATAATACCGATATGACCGATATGGTGGTGGCCGCAGGCGTTCATGCAGCCGGACATTTTGATTTGCAGGTGGCCGATGTCGTGGATGTAATCGATATCGGTGAAGTAGTCGTTAATCTGCTGGGCAATGGGGATGGATTTGGCATCGGCGAGAGAGCAGAAGTCCAGCCCCGGACAGCAAATCATATCGGTCAGCAGGCCGATATTGGCGCGCGCCAGATCGAGCTCGATCAGCCGTTGCCACAGCGGGAACAAATCGACCTCGCGCACATCGGCAAATACCATATTCTGGTCGTGAGTGGTGCGGATTTCGCCAAAGCTGTACTGGTCGGCCAAGTCGGCCAGCCCCTGCATTTCGGCGCCGGTGATATCGCCGGGGGCGCGGTCGGCATGCGCCAGCGAGACATAGGCGGCGCGATAGCCCGCGACCTTGTGGCGGCGGGTGTTGTTGACCACCCAGCGGGCAAACTCGGGGTGCGCGGCCTTGCGCGCCTCAAGGTCGGACAGCTCGGCGGCATCGGCCGCATAGGCGGGCAGGCTGAAGTGTCCCTGCATGGTGGCGATAGTCTCGGCGGTGACTTTCAGGGCGCTGTCCTTGATGTGTTGCCATTCGGCCTCGACCAAGCTGCGCAGCTTGTCGATGCCCAGTGACTTGACCAGGATTTTGATCCGCGCCTTGTACTTGTTGTCGCGATTGCCCTGCAAGTTGTAGACCCGCAAAATCGCCTCCAGATAGGACAGCATGTGCTCCTTGGGCAGCCAGTCCTTGATGCATTGCGAGACCAGCGGCGTGCGCCCCATGCCGCCGCCGACATACACGGCAAAGCCGACTTCGCCCGCCGCGTTCTCTTTGAGATACAGACCGACATCGTGCAGCTTGACCGCAGCGCGGTCGTGGGTCGCGCCATTGATGGCGATTTTGAACTTGCGCGGCAGGTAGGCGAACTCGGGGTGAAAGGTCGACCACTGGCGGATAATCTCGCAGTAGGGGCGCGGGTCTTCCAGCTCATCGGGGCTGGTGCCGGCGAGGGCATCGGTGGTGGTGTTGCGGATGCAGTTGCCGCTGGTCTGCACTGCGTGCATCTGCACCGTGGCTAAATCGGCGAGAATATCGGGCACGGCGGATAGCTCCGGCCAGTTGTACTGGATATTCTGCCGCGTTGAGATATGCCCGTAGCCCTTGTCGTACTTGTCGGCAATCGTGCCGAGCATGCGCAGCTGGGTTGAGGACAGCAGGCCATAGGGAATCGCCACGCGCAGCATTGGCGCTACGCGCTGCACATACAGGCCGTTTTGCAGGCGCAGGGGGCGGTATTCCTCCTCGCTCAACTCACCCGCCAGATAGCGGCGGGTCTGGTCGCGGAACTGCTCCACACGCTCGTTGACGAGGGTTTGGTCGGCGTGACTGTATTGATACATTCGTCGTTTACCTGATTGTTTTAAGTCGCTTTTAGTACTGCCTCACCGCGGCGGGCAGCGGATGCGGATAGTCTGGTAGACAGTCCCGACAAGGGGGCTGTACAGCCTGCCCGCATAAGTCTCCCTGGTATGCGGAAACTAGCTACATCCGTGTAGCATGTCCGCATAAGTCTCCCTGGTATGCGGAAACTAGCTACGTCCGTGTAGCCTATCCGCATAGCCGTGCATTGGCGCGGCTGAAGTTGGTGGCTTATTGTGCTGACGCGCCAGACAGTTTCACGGCCACCTTGTCTTCCTCGGCCAGTCCCTCGTAGTGGCGGCGCAGAATCGCCAGCACTTCGGGGCGGCTGAAGTTGTCGGGCACGTCGTCGCCCTCGGACAGCAGCTTGCGCAGCTTGGAGCCAGACAGCAGCAGGCGGTCGGCGGCATCGTGCGGGCAGGTCTTCATCGAGGCCATGCTGTTGCACTTGCTGCACCAGAAGGTCCAGTCAATCTTCATCGGCTGGGTTTGCAGCGAGCCGGGGGGCAGGCTGTCGAATATCTCGTGGGCATCGAAGGGGCCGTAGTAGTCGCCGACACCGGCGTGGTCGCGGCCAACAATCAGCCAGGCGCAGCCGTAGTTCTGACGGAATACCGCGTGCAGCAGCGCCTCGCGCGGGCCGGCATAGCGCATATCCAGCGGGTAGCCCGCCTGAATCACGGTGTTGTCGACAAAGTAATTGTCCACCAGCTCGGCAATCGCATTGGCGCGCACATCGGCGGGGATGTCGCCGGGCTTGAGGTTGCCGAGCAGGGAGTGAATCATCACCCCGTCGCAGATTTCAATGGCGATTTTGACCAGGTACTCGTGTGAGCGGTGCAGCGGATTGCGAGTCTGGAAGGCGGCGACATTGTGCCAGCCACGGCGCTCAAACTCGGCGCGGGTCTCGGCAGGGGTCATATAGATAGCGCCAAAACGCGCCTTGAAGTCGCCCTGTGACAGCACCTTGACCGCACCGGCCAGGTTGACCTCGCCCTGTTCCATCACCATCTTCACCCCGGGGTGTTCCAGCTCGGTGGTCTTGTAGACGTGCTCGCACTCCCAGGCCTTGTCGATCTCGTACTTCTCCTCCAGGGTCAGAATGCCGACTGGCTCGCCATTAAATGTCAGCGCCACATCAGCACCGATTTCCAGACTATCCGCATTCGCCTGATCGGTAGACAGGGTGATGGGAATCGGCCAGAATAAGCCATCCTGGCGGTGCATATTGACGCACACGCCCTCCCAGTCGGCCTTGTTCATAAAGCCCTGTAACGGCGTAAAGCCGCCAATGCCCAGCATAATCAAATCGCCAAACTCGCGCGAGCTCAGGGCGACCTTGGGCAGCTGCTCGGCGCGCGCCAGCTCGCTGGCCAGTTGTGCATCGTCAACGAGTAGGGGCTGTAGCGTATCGCTACCGTGGGGTTTAACCAGTCCGGACATGTTCTGTACCTGTGTCGATGTCAGAGCAAAGCGGCAAGACCGGCAAGTCTCGGCGGCCACTCTGGCGTTGGATTGTCAAAAGGGGCGCGAAATATAGCACAAAACGCAAATTCCAATGGAACAAGAGCTTATGCGGATATGCTGGAAAGGTATATTAAACGTGAATGGGTGGCGAGCGCCACGCGCTAGTGGGCGGCCAGAGTGGCCGCCCGCTGGCAGAAATCGGCTTAGAAGCCGTAAACAACCGTGACCGAGGAGTTGCGATCGTAGTTGCGAACCCCGGCGGGGACTTCGGAGTTGTGCTTGATCTGATGGCTTACCTTCAACGACAGAGCGCCGCTGATGGCGACCTTCATGCCCAAATCCAGGGTGGATTGCAGGTTGTCGTCATTGCCTTCCACCAGCAGCGACTGGGTCAGATCAGTGGTGTCGCTCAGCTTGTGGCTGAGGTCTTCATAAAAGCGCATCGCGCCGCCAGAGTCCTTGTCGCCGGTGGTGCGCAGCTTGGATTCCTGAGCGCCAATACCCAGTTCCAGGTTCAGCTTGGTGACATCGGTCTTGATCGCGCGCCAACCCAGACCCGTGCTCAGGTTTTTCTGGTAGTGGAAAGAGCTTAGCTCGTCATCTTCGTAGCGCAGGCTGCCCCAAGTGTACAGGGTTTCATTAAAGTCGTAGGTGACCTTGTCAGAGATAGTTGAGCGGTTGGCGGTCTCGCTCTTGGTGCCTGTGGCATCGGTGGACTCGGACTTGAGGTTTTCGAGCTTCAGCTCATTGCCCCAGACGTCTTTTTTATAGTTGATGCCGAGCTTGGCGGTGAGCGATTCGCTCTCGGTTTTGGCGGCCGTTGAGCTGGTGGTGTAACCCAGTTCACCAGCACCGGACCAGTTTTTATCCGCCGCCAGGGCGGGTGTAGCTGCTGTGAACAGAGCGGCAGAGAGTAGAATAGACGGTTTCATCATGGTTATCCTGTGTGGATGTGGTAAAAACCGGCGCATTGTACAGCTATTTGCCATTGCGCGCAGGCGTGCTACAGTTTTTAACAATGTGTACCCTGTTCCTTGCCCTGCAACAACACCCCCGCTATCCGCTGCTGATTGCCGCCAATCGCGACGAGTTCTATCGCCGCCAGACAGCGCCATTGCAGCGCTGGGGTGAGATTGTCGGCGGGCGCGATCTCGCCCAGGGCGGGCACTGGTTGGCGGTGGACGGGCGCGGGCGCTTTGCCGCGCTAACCAACTACCGCGACCCCAGCCGCCGTATAGCCCAGCCCGTCAGTCGCGGCGAACTGGTGCGGCAATATTTGCAATCCGAGCTGTCGATTGCCGACTATGTGGCCGAGGTCGATGCGCGGGCGGGGCAGTACGAGGGCTTTAATTTGCTGCTGGGTGATGCCACGCAGCGCGTCGCCCACTATTCCAATATCAGCCGCCAGCTGACTCACTGCCCGCCGGGGCTATACGGCCTGAGCAACGCCCTGCTGGATACGCCCTGGCCCAAGGTGGAGCAGGGCAAGCAACGCCTCGCCGCAGTGCTGGCCGCGACCGCCGCGGCGCAAGATGAACCTGGCCGCCAGCTGGATACGGCGCTGCTGCGCCTGCTGCACAACCGCGAGTGCGCCCCGCGTGACCAGCTGCCCGCCACCGGCGTGCCGCAGGCGATGGAGCGCCGCCTGTCCGCGCTGTTTATCGCCTCACTGCACTATGGCACGCGCAGCTCGGCAGTGCTCAGCTGGTCACAACAGGGTGAGCTGAACTTTACCGAACAGAGTTATGGCCGCATGGGACGCAAGCTGGGCTTAAGACACGAGCGGCTGCGTTACAGAGAGTAGCCTTGTGTGCTGCTCGTATTGCCAGGGTTTCCCCGGGGAGCCTGTGAACAAGTGCCTTTGTAGACTATCCGCATTTGCTCCCTGCAATGCGGAAACCCGCCACGTCCCTGTGGCTTGTCCGCATTTGCTCCCTTGCAATGCGGATAGTCTGGAAATGGCTTGATCAGAGCTTTCTTAGCTCAAGAACAAATCCGGGAACAGCTCGTGGCCGGGCTGTACGGCATATTGATCAAAGTCCGTTACGCCTTGCTCGGCCAAAACCTCCTCATCAATAAAGAAGTTGGCTGTGCAGGTCTTGCTGTCGCGAGTCAGTACGGCGTGTGCGGCATCGGCGACAATCTCCGGCTTGCGCGCGGTGTTTAAATCGACACCGGGAATGCCGCTGACGGCAGCGGTGGCGATAATGGTTTTCGGCCACAGCGCATTGGCGGCCACGCCTTTTTTGCGCATCTCCTCGGCGATGGTCAGCATGCACAGGCTCATGGCGTATTTGCTCATCGTGTAGGGGCCAAAGTCCTTAAACCAGATCGGGTCGAGGTTAAGCGGCGGGGACAGGGTCAGGATATGGGGGTTGTCCGCTTTGAGCAGGTGCGGCAGGCAGGCCTGAGATACCGCATAAGTGCCGCGCACATTGATTTGCTGCATCAAGTCAAAGCGCTTCATGTCCGTATGGCGAATGCCACCCAGATTGATCGCGCTGGCATTGTTGATGCAGATATCAATGCCGCCAAAGTGCGCTGCACCCGCCTCGACCGCTGCTTTAACCGCGACATCATCGCGGATATCCAGCTGAATCGGCAGGGCGCGGCCACCGGCCGCTTCAATGGCGCTGGCAACGCTGTGAATGGTGCCGGGTAGCTGCGGGTGCGGCTCGGCGGTTTTGGCTGCCAGAATAATATTGGCGCCATCGCGCGCTGCGCGCAGCACAATCGCTTCGCCGATGCCGCGTGTGCCGCCAGATATAAACAGTGTCTTGCCTTTTAATGTCGTCATCACTCTACCTGTATAGATTGTTGGAGCACGAGCTGGCTGGCAGTTTGCCGCCATCGCTATTCATGCTGTAAAGTGCCAGAAAGCTTAAATCATTTGCAGGTAATCTAAAAGCAGTGCCTGCCTAGGGTGATTGCTCTAGGAAAGTCGGGAAAAATCCACCCCAGTTGAAATGCAGTATGAATTTTAAACGCGATAATTTAACTTAAAAACTAGGGAGCCGAAATGATGGCCACAATCCAAAAAGTACTGAAAGACTCTGAAGCCGCTTTTCAGAAATCTGTAAAATCTTTTAAAACTGAAGCTGAGAAGGTTGTCAAAGACTTGCAGGCGCAGCAGAAGAAGCTGAAGAAGGAAGCGGACAAGTACCGCAAGCAAGTGGCAGACTACCGCGCCAAAGCCAACAAGTATCAGGCTGAGCTGCGCACCAAGGCCAACAAGAACCTGGAAGACGCACTGGCTGCGGCCAAGGCCAAGCTGGAAGAAGCGCGTGGCGGCTTGAATGACGTACGCAGCAAGCTGAACGAAATCAAAGACCAGCTGGATTCGGCTATCCCCGCCCTGAAAGATCGCGAAAAGCTGTCCAAGGCGATTGAAAAGGCCAAGGCCGAGCTGGAAAAGCAGGCGGCCAAGCTGAAGAAGAAGCAGGCCAAGAAAAAGCCCGCAGCAAAAAAGAAGCCTGCGGCGAAGAAAAAGCCTGCAGCGAAAAAAGCGCCAGCAAAGAAGGCTACTACTACAGCCAAGCCAGCCGCTAAAAAGAAAGTGACCAAGAAAAAAGTTGCCAAGAAGGCTGCTGCCAAATAGCAGTCATCAAGCATCAAGGGTGCTCTGATTTGTTCAGGGTTCCCTCAAGGAAGCCCTGAACAAGTCGTGAGCGGTTTTTCACTGGTTATAATCCGCTACTTCTTCGTTGGAAAACTTGGGAATAGCTGGCTAATCCCGGCGTTTTCCGTCTCGAATTAGCGAATTATTCCTCAGCGAAAATTCCACTCAGACTTATTAAGAGCTTCCTTAACCGGGTAAAAAGCGAGCCTCATTTGAGGCTCGTTTTTTTTATGGGTAGCTTGGTGTGAGCGGGCGGAGAAATTTCCTGGCCAGGCAAACAGCGGCAAGCCTTTTGCTGAAAACTGCCGTATAATCTTGGCGCTAAAAACTACAAGGCTGGCATTTTTGGGCTGGCATACAATGAGACTCTGAACATGGCGTTAATTGTGCAAAAATACGGTGGCACTTCGGTCGGAAGTGTCGAGCGCATTCAGCATGTCGCTGACAAGGTGCTGGCGATGCGCCAACAGGGGCACGATATTGTCGTTGCCGTATCGGCCATGAGCGGTGAAACCAACCGCCTGATTGGCATGGCGCAGGCCATACAGCCCCGCCCCAAACCGCGCGAAATGGATGTGCTGGTATCCACGGGCGAGCAGGTCACTATCGCGCTGCTGGCAATGGCGCTGGAAGAGCGCGGCCAGCCCGCCCGCTCCTACACGGGCTGGCAGGTGGGTATACACACAGACAGCAGCCATATGAAAGCGCGCATCGAAAATATCGATGATCAGCCTATCCGCGAGGACCTGGCTGCCGGCAGGGTGGTTGTGGTGGCCGGTTTTCAGGGCGTGGATGCAAAAAACAATATCACCACGCTGGGACGCGGCGGCTCAGATACCACGGCTGTCGCTCTGGCCGCTGCGCTGCAAGCGGATGAGTGTCAGATTTATACCGATGTCGATGGCGTCTATACCACCGACCCGCGCGTAGAGCCACACGCGCGCCGCCTGGACAAAATCACTTTTGAAGAAATGCTGGAAATGGCCAGCCTCGGTTCGAAAATTTTGCAAATTCGCTCGGTTGAATTTGCGGGTAAGTACAATGTTCCACTGCGTGTGCTGTCCACCTTTGAAGAGGGTGAGGGCACACTAATTAGTCTTGATGAGGACGAAGAAATGGAAAAAGCACTGATTTCCGGCATTGCCTTTAATCGCGATGAAGCTCAAGTCACCGTGGCCGGTGTGCCTGACCACCCGGGCATTGCCGCCAATATTCTCGGCCCCGTGTCGGATGCCAATATCGAAGTGGATATGATTGTGCAAAATGTCGGCGGCAACGGTTTGACCGACTTCACCTTTACCGTACACCGCAACGACTACGAAAAAGCCCAGGAAACCCTGCAACAGGTCGCCCGCGAGATTGGTGCCAAGCAAGTCACCGGCGATGAGCAGATTGTCAAGGTGTCCATGGTCGGTGTCGGCATGCGCTCCCATGCTGGCATTGCCAGCAAGATGTTTAAAATCCTCGCCGAGGAAAATATCAACATCCGCATGATCTCCACCTCTGAAATCAAAGTCTCTGTCGTAATAGACGAAAAATACCTGGAACTGGCCGTGCGCGCACTACATGCCGGTTTGGGCTTGGCAAATCAGCCAGAATAGTTACAATAGGCAACCCCTGATGAAACTGGGCTGCCCGGTTTGGTGAACTGGCTGCCCATACAGGCTCATCAGTATTAATGCACTCTGCGCTTTTTGCGCAGAGAATTTGAGATAAAGGACTATTGCTGCATACAGGAGTAATAGGACTTTAAGTGATAAATAGGATTTAGAGGATAGATAACGATGTTAATTCTTACGCGACGTGTTGGTGAAACGCTAATGATTGGTGACGATGTGACCGTGACAGTACTGGGCGTCAAGGGCAATCAAGTGCGCATTGGTGTTAATGCACCCAAAGAAATTGCTGTACACCGTGAAGAAATTTACGAGCGCATCAAGCGCGAGCAGGCAGGCCCTGAAGACCTGGAAGAAGTCACCATTACAGTCACAGATGACGATATTGGCAATCGCTAATACGCTAAAAAACTTTTAGTTTTTTAGCCGGGCGGTCTTCCATAGGCCGCCCATTTGTATATAATCCCCCCTCCTGTGCAAACAGGCTAAAAACAGTGCGGAGAAATGGCCGAGTGGCTGAAGGCGCACCCCTGCTAAGGGTGTATACGGGAAACTGTATCGAGGGTTCGAATCCCTCTTTCTCCGCCATTTATGACTAAAGGGTTGCAGTATTGCAGCCCTTTGTTTTTTGTGCGGAAATTGGCTCTGATTTAGACTGCCCGCATTGTGCTCCTTGCAATGCGGGGAGTTAGCTATAACCGTGCAACTTGTCCGCATAGATTTTATGCAATGCGGATAGTCTGTAGCGGCGTTTGATCGCAACACCTCAACAACATGTGGCCTCTGGTATGGGCCACCACTGGAGATAAAATGCCTGTAATCACACTGCCTGATGGTACACAAAAAACTTTTGCGCAAGCGGTTTCTACGCTGGATGTTGCACGGGATATTGGCCCCGGTCTGGCCAGGGCGGCGATTGCGGGGAAGGTGGATGGCGTCTTGCGCGATGCCAAACTGCCGATTGAGGATGATGCCAAGCTGCAAATTATCACCGCACGCGACCCCGAGGGCTTGGAGATTATTCGTCACTCTTTTGCTCACCTGGTCGGGCATGCGGTCAAGCAGCTGTACCCCGAGGCCAAGATGGCGATTGGCCCGGTGATTGACAACGGTTTCTACTACGATATCGACTATGACGAGCACTTTACCCCCGATGATATGGCCGCTGTCGAGCAGCGCATCAAGGAGCTGATTAAAAAGGATTACGAGGTTGAAGTGGAGAAGGTCAGCAAGGACAAGGCTATTCAGGCCTTTAAAGAGCGCGGCGAGCCATACAAGGTGGAAATCGCCACAGAGATTCCCGATGGTGAAGAAATCAAGCTCTACCATCACGAGGAGTACACGGATATGTGCCGTGGCCCTCACGTCCCCAACACGCGCCACCTGCGCGTGTTCAAGCTGATGAGTATTGCCGGTGCCTACTGGCGCGGCAACTCGGACAACAAAATGCTGCACCGCATTTACGGCACGGCCTGGACGGATAAAAAAGACCTCAACGCCTACCTGAAAATGCTGGAAGAGGCCGAGAAGCGCGACCACCGCAAGCTGGGCAAGGCGCTGGATTTGTTCCACATGCAGGAAGAAGCGCCGGGGATGATTTTCTGGCACGACAAGGGCTGGAAGGTCTACATCGAGGTGCAGAACTATATTCGCGATGTGCTGCGCCAGCACGATTATCAGGAAGTGCACACCCCGCAAGTGGTGGATCGCTCGCTGTGGGAAAAGTCCGGCCACTGGGACAAGTTTGGCGACATGATTTTCTCGACCCACTCCGAGCACCGCGATTACGCGGTCAAGCCGATGAACTGCCCCTGCCATATTCAGATTTACAACCAGGGGCTAAAATCCTACCGCGACCTGCCGCTGCGCCTGGCCGAGTTCGGCTCCTGCCACCGCAATGAGCCGTCAGGCTCGCTGCACGGCTTGATGCGCGTGCGCAACTTCGTTCAGGATGATGCGCATATCTTCTGCACCGAAGACCAGATTCAGGCCGAGGTCTCCGCCTTTATCGATCTGGTCTTTGCCGTGTACAAGGACTTTGGTTTTGACGAGATTAACGTCGCCCTGTCCACGCGCCCGGAGCAGCGAGTTGGCAGTGATGCCCTGTGGGACAAGGCGGAGGCCGCGCTGGATGTCGCGCTCAAAGACAAGGGGCTGGACTTTATCCTGCAACCGGAAGAGGGTGCGTTCTACGGGCCGAAGATTGAGTTCGCCCTCAAGGACTGCCTCGGACGCGTCTGGCAGTGCGGCACGATTCAGGTCGATTTCTCCATGCCCGAGCGCCTGGAAGCCAGCTATATTGCCGAGAGCGGCGACAAGCAAACCCCGGTCATGCTGCACCGGGCGATTCTCGGCTCGCTGGAGCGCTTTATCGGTATTTTGATTGAAGAGCACGAAGGGCGTTTCCCGGTCTGGCTGGCGCCGACCCAGGCAATAATCATGAACATTACCGACAAACAGGCGGATTTTGCGCAAAAAGTGCAGCAATCCCTTGAAAAACAAGGTCTACGCAGCGAAGTGGACTTGAGAAATGAAAAGATCGGCTTTAAAATTCGCGAGCATACCCTTCAGCGTGTGCCCTACCTGCTGGTAGTTGGCGACCGCGAAGTGGAAAATGCACAAGTTGCGGTGCGTACCCGCAGTGGAGACGACTTGGGTACAATGAGCGTTGATGAATTCAGCGCCCGCTTGCAGGCAGATATTGCCGCACGCAAAACCGTATAACGAATCAAGACAAGAGGATTAACCCCATCGCCGGACCAAGAAGACAGCAAGACAATAGAGACAGAACGCGCATCAATGGTGACATTGGTGTCCATGAGGTGCGCCTGATTGACGCTGAAGGCGAGCAGGCCGGTATCGTAAAAACCCGCGATGCCCTGGCCATGGCCGAAGAAGCTGAACTGGATCTGGTCGAGATTGTGCCCAATGCCAAGCCTCCCGTGGCCAAAATTATGGACTACGGCAAATACAAGTTTGAGCAGAGCAAAAAGGCACACGAAGCGCGGAAAAATCAGAAGCAGACCAAGGTCAAGGAAGTCAAGTTTCGCCCTGGTACCGAAGAGGGTGATTACAACGTCAAGTTGAATAACCTGAAGAAATTTCTTGAGAATGGCGACAAGGCCAAAATCACCTTGCGCTTTCGCGGTCGCGAGATTGCCCATAACGATCTGGGTCGCGAGTTGCTGGAGCGAATCAAGGGCGATCTGGAAGATTACGGCGTCGTTGAGCAGTTCCCGAAAATGGAAGGCCGCCAGATGGTGATGATGATGTCACCCGGCTCGAAGAAAAAATAAGCGGCAGCGCACGCGCTGCTGCAATTGATCCCGGCAAGCTGCTATATTGGCGGCCTGTCTGGGTAAACAGAACTTATGCGGATAGGCTCCAGCAGCCTGTACGCATGGTAAATAGGCGAAAGCGGGCAGGGCATTGCCTTCTGCGTCATGTGTTTAACTCTCTAAAAATAGGAGTCAAAAATGCCCAAGATGAAAACCCACCGAGGCGCCAGCAAGCGTTTTCGCTTAACTGGTAAAGGCCAGATTAAGCGTGCTCAAGCTCACCGCCGTCACATCCTGACGAAGAAAAGCACCAAGCGTAAGCGCCACTTGCGCAGCGATATTCAGCGCGTACACAAAGTGGACGTGGCCTCAATCGTTCGCATGATGCCGTACGCTTAGCAGAGGAGATTGAGAAATGGCAAGAGTAAAACGCGGTGTAACGGCACGAGCCCGTCACAAAAAAGTACTTAAGAAGGCCAAAGGCTATTACGGTGCACGCTCACGCGTCTATCGCGTAGCCAAGCAAGCGGTGATCAAGGCGGGTCAATACGCCTATCGCGATCGCCGTCAGCGCAAGCGCCAGTTTCGCCAGTTGTGGATTGTCCGCATCAATGCTGGCGCACGTCAGAACGGCTTGTCTTACAGTCAATTTATGAACGGCCTGAAAAAGGCGCAGATCGAAATTGACCGCAAGGTACTGGCTGACCTGGCCATGAACGAGCAGGCAACCTTTGCCCAGCTGGTCGAACAGGCCAAAGCCTCGTTAGCGGCTTAATTGTTCAGTGCAAGCACTCAAAGGGGGAAGTCTCTGGCTTCCCCTTTTTTGTTTAGCCTCCTGAAAAATAAATTTTCCCCATCACGTTCTCAAGATAACCATGTCTGAACTCAATAACATCGTAGCAACAGCCCTGGCTCAAGTGGCCGCCGCTGAAGATTTGCAAGCACTGGATGCCGTTCGCGTGCAGTACATGGGCAAAAAGGGCCCGATTACCGAGCAGCTGAAAATGCTCGGCAAGCTGCCGCCTGAGGAGCGCTCCAAGGCAGGGCAGGATATTAACCAGGCCAAACAGCAGGTCGCCCAGGCGATTGAAGCGCGCCGCAAGGCCATGCAGGAGGCGCGTTTGGCCGTACAGCTGGCCGCCGAGTCGATTGACGTCACCCTGCCGGGACGCGGTGTGCAAAGCGGTGGTTTGCACCCCATCAGCCAGACTTTGAACCGCATTCAGTCGCTGTTCTCGCAGATGGGCTTTAGCGTGGAAACCGGCCCGGAAATCGAAGATGAATACCACAACTTCGAGGCGCTCAACATTCCCGAGCACCACCCGGCCAGAGCCATGCACGATACCTTTTACTTTGGCTCCGGCGATGTCTTGCGCACGCACACCTCGCCGGTGCAAATCCGCACGATGGAAAAGCAGAGTCCGCCGATTCGCATTATCGCCCCGGGGCGGGTGTATCGCTGCGATTCCGACTTGACCCACACGCCGATGTTTCACCAGGTCGAAGGCCTGCTGATTGACCAGCAAGTCACCTTTGCCGACTTGATGGGCACGCTGGATCAATTCCTGAAAGCCTTTTTTGAGCGCGACGATTTGCAGACCCGCTATCGTCCCTCCTACTTCCCGTTTACCGAGCCATCGGCGGAAGTCGATATTCAGTGCGTGAAGTGCAGCGGCGATGGCTGCCGCATTTGCGGGCGTACGGGCTGGCTGGAAGTGCTCGGCTGCGGCATGGTGCACCCCAATGTCTTCAAGTATGTCGAGATAGACATTCATCGGTAAATGGAATTTTCGGGAAAAAGGACAAAGAAGGTTGTTCAAAATCATGAAAAGCGTAGCATTAGCTACGGTTTGAATGATTTTGGGCAAGGTTCGCAGTCATTTTTTTCGAAAAACCATTTAGGCACACTTTGTACATTTGCCTTTTTTGCTATTAGCGACATAATCCCTTGAATTTAATAAACAATTTTTGCGCTCCTCGCCGTACTGGTGAAATATCCGGGCTAGAGCGCAGGAGAAGAAAATGATTGTTAGCGAACAGTGGCTAAGAACGTTTGTAAATCCTGAGATGAACACTCAGGAACTCGCCCACACCCTGACCATGCTGGGTCTGGAAGTCGATGCGCTCGAACCCGCCGCGCCCGAGTTTAGCGGCGTGATCGTCGGTGAGATTGTCGCCATTGAGCAGCATCCCAATGCGGATAAGCTGCGTGTCTGCCAGGTGGCAGGGCAGGGCGATGCGCCGGTGCAGGTGGTCTGTGGTGCCCGCAATGCGGCACTGGGTTTGAAAGTCCCGTTTGCCACCGTCGGCGCCGATTTGCCGGGTGATTTTAAAATCAAAAAGGCCAAGCTGCGCGGTGTGGAATCCCTCGGCATGCTGTGTGCCGCCACCGAGCTGGGGCTGGAGGAAGACTCCGCTGGCCTGCTGGAGCTGCCAGCAGATGCGCCAGTGGGCGAGGACATCCGCGACTACTTGCAGCTGGACGACTGGCTGATTGAGGTTGACCTCACGCCCAATCGCGGTGACTGTCTGAGCATGACCGGCGTGGCGCGTGAAGTGGCCACTGCCAGCCTATCCGCATTCACCCAGGTGCCCGAGTGCAGCCAGGCTGCGACACTGGACGTCGAGCTGCCCATCGCCATACAGGCGGCAGCGGACTGCCCGCGCTATGTCGGCCGCGTAGTCAAGGGCGTCAATACCAAGGCCGTCACGCCGCTGTGGATGCAGGAGCGCCTGCGCCGCGCTGGCCTGCGCCCGCTGAATGTCGTGGTCGATATCAGCAACTATGTCATGCTGGAACTGGGTCAGCCCATGCACGCCTTTGATTTGGCCAAGCTCCAGGGCGGTATTGTGGTGCGCATGGCCGAGCCGGGCGAGTGCCTGACCCTGCTCGATGGCAAGGACGTCACGCTGAATGCGGATACGCTGGTAATCGCCGACGAGACCCGTGCGCTGGCGGTGGCTGGCATTATGGGCGGGCTGGACAGCGCGGTCACGGATGCAACACAAGACATCTTTTTCGAGTCGGCCTTCTTCGCTCCCGAGCGCATGATTGGCAAGTCGCGTCAGTACGGTCTGCACACGGATTCCTCGGCACGCTTTGAGCGCGGTGTTGATCCCGCCTTGCAGGAGCGCGCTCTGGAGCGCGCCACGACCCTGCTGCTGGAAATTGCCGGCGGCGAGCCGGGGCCATTGAGTGTGGTCAGCGATGCCCGGCATGTGCCGGAAAAGACCGCCATCAGCTTGCGCGCCGCGCGGATTCAGCGCCTGTTGGGGATTGAGTTTGCCAGTCACGACGTGGTCGATATATTGCAACGCCTGGGCATGGGCGTGGCGATACTGGAAAACGGCTGGCGCGTCACTCCGCCCAGCTTCCGCTTCGACATCAATATCGAGGCCGACCTGATTGAAGAACTGGTACGCCTGTACGGTTACGAGAACATTCCCTACACCCTGAGCAGCACAGCACCGGGCATCCACGCCGAGGACGAAGCCCGCGTGTCACTGGATCGTCTCAAGCAAATACTGGTCGAGCGCGGCTATCAGGAGGCGGTGTGTTACAGCTTTGTCTCCGCCGAGCTGCAAAAGCGCTTTGAGCCAGAACAGCCCGCCGTGGCGCTGGCCAATCCGATCTCCTCCGAGCTTGGCGTGATGCGCACCAGCTTGATGCCGGGGCTGGTGCGTACCCTGCAGTACAACCTCAACCGCCAGCAAAAGCGCGTGCAGATTTTTGAAACCGGGCTGCGCTTTGTGCCGGCGGCAGAAAATGAAACCAATCTGGACAGCCTGCAACAGCAAGCCATGCTGGCTGGCCTGCTCAGTGGCAGCGTAGAGGCCGAAGGCTGGAACAGCGAACCCCGAGGCTATGACTTCTATGATGCCAAGGCCGATGTCGAAGCTCTGCTGTCACCCGCCGGGCTGGCGCAGTTCCGCTTTGTTCGCGCCAGCCACCCGGCATTGCATCCGGGGCAGTCTGCCGAGATTATCCGCATTCAGAATGATGGCTCGCAGCAGTCGGTGGGCGTGCTCGGCGCGTTGCACCCGCAGCTGGCGCAACAGCTAAAGATCAAGCAAAAGGTCTTCGTCTACGAGCTCAATACCGCAGGTGTGGTGCAAGGCCAGCTGACCCGCTTCCAGGCGCTGTCGGAATACCCGGCGACCCGCCGCGATATCGCCCTGCTGGTAGACAAGGCCGTGACCGCACAGGCCATTGTCGATTGCATAAAAGCCGCAGGCCCGGACTTCCTCCAGGATGTCGGCATCTTTGATATCTACCAAGGTGAAAACCTCAGTGAAGATTCAAAAAGTGTCGCTTTGGGCTTGATTTTACAGGACTTTTCACGCACTCTTAACGACGAAGAAGTGGAGTCTGCCCTCGCGGTTATACTCAGTGCTCTGCAACAAGAACTGAAAGCAACATTGCGGGAGTAGACCGTGTCCTTGACCAAAGCCGAAATGGCCGAAAGACTGTTTGACGAACTGGGGCTGAACAAGCGTGAAGCCAAAGAGTTGGTCGAACTGTTTTTTGCCGAAATTCGCGATGCACTGGCCAAGGGCGAGGATGTCAAGCTGTCCGGTTTTGGTAACTTCACCTTGCGCCATAAAGATCAGCGCCCTGGGCGCAACCCGAAAACGGGCGAAGAAATCCCCATCTCCGCGCGCCGCGTGGTGACGTTCAGACCGGGGCAAAAACTCAAGTCACGAGTAGAGGCTTATGCTGGAACCGAGTCATAATAGCGAACTGCCAGCCATACCCAGCAAGCGCTACTTCACCATTGGTGAAGTCAGTGAGCTGTGCGCAGTCAAACCGCATGTGCTGCGCTACTGGGAACAGGAATTTCCGCAGCTAAAGCCGGTCAAGCGCCGCGGCAACCGCCGCTACTACCAGCGCCATGACGTCATTTTGATTCGCCAGATTCGCGGCTTGCTCTACGACCAGGGCTTCACCATTGGCGGCGCTCGCCAACAGCTCGAAGGCGAATCCATCAAGGACGACAACCAGCAGTCACAGCAGATTGTCCGCCAACTGCGCACCGAACTCGAAGAAGTGCTGGAAATCCTCAAGCGCTGATCGCCACCTTGCGTCGCTGCTCTGCGGCTGATCTGTGCCACAGTAACAAACTGTTTCCTGCCAGGCGCGGTTAATGAACTCTGATTAAACCCCCTCTCTCTCCGGGAGACGGCCCCAAGGAGGGGGGAGGTAGGGCGACACATAGAGTCAAAGCCGAGGCTTGGGGTGAGGGAGGGAAATCAATGAGTTACGTCATGCGGATAGTCTGTGGAAGCACGGATGCAGAGACTCCTTAATTTATGCCCTATTTTCTCGTATGCGGATAGTCTGGCAGTGAGGGCATTTCTGCGCTTGCCATGTAGTTACAGCACTTATATTTCAAATGTTCTTTTATCACAGCCGTACTCCTGCGGCGATTGTGAATAAATCAGCCCCTGCCTGGCCGCGTTTATAGCGGAATGTGGCCTAAGCTTCAGGCTCATTGCATATTGGGCGCAGCTGGGGCTTTTATTTTGTCCGTTCAATCGGTATGATTCGCGCTGCTGTTCAGGGCACACGCCCAGACAGTCGTCGGAGTATAGCTCAGCTTGGTAGAGCACCGTCATGGGGTGGCGGGGGTCGTAGGTTCGAATCCTACTACTCCGACCATATTTTACGCAGTGTTGAACAAGTCTGCTTCAGCTGGCCGCATTACAGGAACGAATGCGGATAGTCTGGAAACAGATTTGTCCAGCGCTTCTCTGAACTTTCCCCGCATTTCCTGTGCCTTCTCTGTCACTCTCTGGAGAACCTGTGCCACAGACCATTGAACGCCGTACGCTTCCCAAAGACCCTTCGGGTCAGCCTGTTCGCATTGCCGGGCATTTGCACCCTGTTGTGCAGCGGGTATTGCTTGCGCGCGGTATTCGCAGTGAGGCCGAGCTGGATTATCGCCTGGCGGCGCTGCACAAGCCGAGTTTGAGCGGTTTGTCGGTGGCCTGTGAGTTGCTGGAGCGCGCCCTGCGCGAGCAGTGGTTTATTTTGATTGTTGGCGATTTCGATGCCGATGGTGCCACCAGCACGGCGCTGGCGATTCGCGCCCTGCAAGCGATGGGCGCGGCCAGGGTGGATTACCTCGTTCCCAATCGCTTTGACTATGGCTACGGCCTGTCGGCGGAGATTGTCGATGTCGCCGCGCAGCGCCAGCCGCAGCTGATTATCACCGTGGACAATGGCATTTCCAGTATTGCGGGCGTGGCGCGCGCCGCTGCGCACGGGATTCCGGTGCTGATTACCGACCACCACCTGCCCGCCAGCGAGCTTCCCGAGGCGGCGGCGATTATTAACCCCAACCTGCGCGGTGACGAGTTTCCCAGCAAGCATCTCGCCGGTGTGGGGGTGGTGTTTTATCTGCTGGCCGCCCTGCGCGCCCATCTGCGTCAATGCGGATGGTTTGCCGAGCAGGGTTTGCAGGAGTTGAATATCGCCAGCCTGCTGGATCTGGTTGCCCTCGGCACGGTGGCGGATGTAGTGCCGCTGGACTACAACAACCGCATCCTGGTCGAGCAGGGCATGCGGCGCATTCGCTCGGGGCAGTGCGTGGCGGGACTATCCGCATTGATGATGGTAAGCCAGCGCAAGCCGGCTCAGGCGGTTGCCGCCGATATGGGCTTTGGCGTAGCGCCGCGCTTAAATGCGGCGGGGCGCCTGGAGGATATCTCGGTCGGCATCGAATGCCTGCTGACGGACGATGCGGACCGAGCCTTGCAGCTGGCGCAGCAGTTGGATGAAATCAACCACGCCCGCCGCCATATCGAGCAGGAGATGAAGCAGGAGGCCTTTGCCGAGCTGGAGCGCATCGAAGCCCGGCTGGACAAGCAGCCCATGCCCGCCGGTTTGAGCCTGTACAAGCGCGACTGGCATCAGGGCGTTGTCGGCATTCTCGCCGCGCGTATCAAGGAGAAGTACCACCGCCCGACCATCGTCTTTGCCAATGCCGGGGAGGGCGTGCTCAAAGGCTCTGCGCGCTCCGTGCCGGGCTTGCATATTCGCGATGTGCTGGAGGCTATCTCCAGCCAGCAGCCGGGCTTGATTGACAAGTTTGGCGGCCACGCCATGGCGGCGGGCTTGAGCCTGGCCGAGGCGAAGCTGGATACCTTCAAGCAGGCCTTTGCCGCCCAGGTGCAGCAACAGCTGGGCGATAGCGTCGGGCAGGCGCGCATACTCACTGATGGCGAGCTGAGCGGCGCGGATTGCAGCCTGGCACTGGCCGAGCAGTTGCGCCAGCTCGGCCCCTGGGGGCAGGGCTTTAGCGAGCCGCTATTTGATGGCGTGTTTAAAGTGCTCGACAAGCGCGTGCTCAAGGATGCGCACTTGAAGCTGACCCTGCAACACAGAGATGGCGAGATTGTCGATGCCATCGCCTTTAACCAGCGCGGCGAGTGGCTGACCTCGGCTGTGCAGCATATCCGCATAGCCTATCGCCTCGGCATCAATGAATGGCGGGGCAGAAAATCCGTGCAGCTGATGGTCGAGCACTGCGAGGCGGCGCGATAGCGGCTGTGTAAAAACTACTGCGCTCGGTTACTCAGCGTTAAAAATTAGCTCAAAATGCTCATTTATCATCCATAAACTGCGCTTTTTCGCTAATTTTTGCCTTGATTAACCTTCGCTCGCTACGTTTTTACACAGCCTCGATAGCGCGGATATTTCACCCGTACGGCGATATTCGCGGAAAAATCCTGTAAAATCCGCCCAGTTTTAATCAGGTCATAGCCCATGGAAATCAACCCCGTTACCAATGCCATTAAAGACCTCTCCCAGCGCACCGAGGCGCTAAGGGGGTATCTTTGACTATGCGCTCAAGAAAGAGCAGCTCGAAGAAGTGGTGCTGGAGCTGGAAGACCCGCAGATTTGGAATGACCCCGAGCGCGCCCAGGCACTGGGCAAGCAGCGCGCTATGCTGGAGGCGGTCGTCTCCGCCATTGATGGCCTGAGCGAGGGCTTGCGCGATGCCGGCGATTTGCTGGAGATGGCCAAGGAAGAGGACGACGAGGAGACCCTGAACGCGGTGGCCGATGATGTCGCCGCCCTTGCCCGGCAGGTGGCGGATTTGGAGTTTCGCCGCATGTTCTCGGGTGAGCTGGATGGCAGTAACTGCTTTTTGGATATTCAGTCCGGCTCGGGCGGCACCGAGGCGCAGGACTGGGCTGAGATGATACTGCGCATGTACTTGCGCTGGGCCGAGGCCAAGGGCTTTAAAACCGAGATACTGGAAGCCTCGGCGGGCGATGTCGCCGGGCTGAAAAGCGCCACGGTGA
>PDWJ01002340.1_pt1 | contig 21071 bp, 17 predicted proteins | sample 1430881 | NCBI WGS metagenome assembly PDWJ01 (sample SAMN01162460, study PRJNA174530) | Oral metagenome, whole genome shotgun sequencing project. | biome: Marine environment; feature: Marine mammal; material: Swab sample of the gingival sulcus; isolation source: swab sample of gingival sulcus... | reverse complement strand
ACTTGACTATGACACTGCTTGGAAGAAACTAATTTCATTTGCTGATAGTCAAAATTTGATAGACAAAAACAGCGAATACATCGGTTTAAGTTTTGACGACCCGAATATTACCAAAGAAGATAAATGTCGATTTTACGCCTGTATTTCAACAGAGAAAAAAGTGAAAGGCAAAGGCGAATTTGGAACTTATACAATTAAAGGAGGAAAATTTGCAAAATTTCTGCACAAAGGAGCCTATTCGGGACTAAATGATTTTTATCAATCAATATACTCGGATTGGTTACCTAATAATTACACCCAAATCCGCAACAGCAATACTTTTGAAAAATATGTAAACAGCCCTCAAAAAGTAAAAGAAGAAGATTTATTAACAGAAATATACATTCCTATAAAATGATGAAACACGAATGGAGAAAACAGGAAAAAGCAATTTATTTGCCTAAAAACAAGCCCGAATTGGTGGACATTCCGACCTATAAATTTATTGTTTTGAGTGGCAAAGGAAATCCAAATGATAAGTTCTTTTCGGAATGTATCGGCGTTTTGTACAGCGTTGCTTATGCGATAAAAATGAATTTAAAAAAGGCTATATCAGTGTTTTGTACAGCGTTGCTTATGCGATAAAAATGAATTTGAAAAAGGCTAAAAATCTGCCCAAAGAGTACCAAGATTGGACGGTTTATCCGTTAGAAGGCGTTTGGGATATTACAGAAAAGGCAAAGCAAAACAGTGACGAAAAATTAAACAAAGATGATTTAATTTTTGATATAATGATAAGACAACCTAATTTTGTAAGTGAAGATTTCTTTAATGAAATGCTTGAACTGACAAAAACAAAAAAACCGCACAAACTGTTGGATAAATTGAGGTTTGAAACTATCACGGAGGGTAAATGTATTCAAATGTTACATATTGGAAGTTATGATGATGAGTCTAAAAGTTTTGAGCAAATGGAAGAGTTTGCAACAGAATTAGGACTAAAAAGAAAATCAAAAATTCATAGAGAAATTTATCTTTCAGATGTTCGGAAAGTAGAAGCAGAGAAATTAAAAACAATTTTAAGATTTCAAATAAAATAACATAACTAAAACGAATAAAATTATGGCACGACCAAAAACAAAAAATGACTTACTGAAAGCAAACGATGAAAATTTTGAAAAACTTTGGAAATTGATAGATACTTTCTCAGAAAAAGAGTTTTCTACAGCATTTGATTTTTCTGACAATCCGAAACTCAAAGAAGCACATTGGCAAAGGGATAAAAACGTAAGAGATGTGTTAATTCATTTGTACGAATGGCATCAACTTTTGATACATTGGATAACCAAAAACCAAGCAGGCAAGGCGACTAAATTCTTACCCGAACTCTACACTTTCAAAAATATAGCCGAATTGAATGTTAAGTTTTGGGAAAAGCATCAAAAAACGTCTTATGAAACATCGGTAGAAATGCTAAAAGAAAGTCATCAAAAAGTGATGGATATCATCAACTCATTCACTAATGAAGAGCTTTTTACCAATAAATATTTTTCGTGGACAGGAAGCACAAGTGTCGGAAGTTATTGCGTTTCTGCCACCTCAAGCCATTACGATTGGGCGATAAAAAAACTAAAGAAACATCAGAAGAATATTAAATAATATTAAAATTTCTTACTCTAAAACCCGATAAAAAACCCTCCAAATTTTATCATTAAAAAAATAAGAACATAGTAGGGGCAAAGATAATTCATCTCTGAAGTTATCTTGAACCTAACTTAATCATAGAAGAAGTTGGTTGTAATAGAGTATTAAAATTTCTTGCCACTTTTTTATTTTTTAACAGTTCTACTATTTTCCTTCTACTGCATTTCTGCTTCAAACCAAATATTTTCGTTATCTTTGTAGTCTTCAAATAAGGAAAAGAGATAAAATTATTTTATGGAAAAGACAAAGGTTTTATACATTTCACAAGAAATAACCCCCTTTTTACCCGAGTCTGAAATTTCAAATATTTGCCGCCACTTACCACAAGGCGTGCAAGAATCAGGAATGGAAATTCGCACTTTTATGCCACGTTACGGAGTGATTAATGAACGCCGTAATCAGTTGCACGAGGTGATTCGCCTTTCGGGAATGAATATTATTATTGATGATTATGACCATCCGTTGATTATAAAAGTTGCTTCTTTGCAAGCAGCTCGTATGCAGGTGTATTTTATTGATAATGAGGAGTATTTTCACAGAAAAAGCGTATTGAAAAACAAAAAAACAGGCGAATATTTTGAGGATAATGACGAACGAGCATTATTTTTCGCTCGCGGTGTATTGGAAACGGTGAATAAATTGCAATGGCGTCCTGACATTATTCACTGCCACGGTTGGTTTACCTTCGCCGTTCCTTTGCTGTTGAAGAAGATGTACAGCTATAACACTTTGTTTTCAGATTCGAAAATTGTGTATTCACTTTACAAGGAGCAATTTCAGAAGGAGTTGGCAAAAGATTTCAACAACAAAATAAATGATGAAAACATTAGCAAAGAGGATTTGGCATTGCTGGAAACTCCAAACTTTGTGAATGTTTCGAAATTTGCAATGGAAAGCAGCGATGCTTTTATCGTCGCAGAAGAAGGTGTTGAGCAAGAATTAGTTGATTACGCAAAAATAACAAGAAAACCCCTTTTAGAAGCATTCAATGAGGAAGAATATGTGACTCAATATATGAATTTCTATAACTCAGTACTAGGAAAATAAATGATGAGAAAATATATGAAACAACTCTTAACTTTAATTGGAGCGACACTATCAGTAGGAATGTTGCTTTCTTCTTGTTCAGGAGATGAAGATGCTAATGTAGGAGAGACTTTACTCGGAACAAGTGAATTAGATATAAATTTTGCCACAGAAAGCCTAACAATACAAAGTGAAGCAGACACAAATTCTGATTTATCGCAAATTTCGGTGGCATTGATAGGAACGTTAAATGACAAAGTTTTTGGGAAAACACAAGGAAGTGCCGCCTTTCAGGTTCGCCTACCCGGGGCTGTGAGTTTTAACCAAGCAACAGCCGATTCTGTGAAACTATTTTTAGCTTATAAAAATCATTATGGCGTAGATACTACCTTAAAGCAGAAAGCTCGTGTTTATTTACTAAATAATCCTATTGAGTACAGCAAGCATTATGATGCAAATACAAATATTTCTTCTTTGATAGGAGATGAAGTGGGAAGTAAATCTTTTTACAAAAACCTTGTGAGTGATACCATCTTCTTGAAGTCGAAGAAAGACCCTGCAAAAGACTCTATAATAGGAAACGCAAAGCAAGTTGATACCATTTTGCGACACTTAGTAATTGATTTGGACAAAACAAAAGTGGGGCAGTATATTTTAAATGCGTCTTCAACAGACCTTGAAAGCACAGTAAATTTTCTTGACTATTTTAGAGGTTTGTACGTGAAAACAGATGATGTTACAGATGCCGGTAAACAAGGAGTGATTTATGGTTTTAATATGTACCGCTCATCATTAATGCTTTACTACAAGGATAAAAAAACTTTAAAAAATGGTGCTGATACGTTGATATCAAAACGTTTGTTCTTCCCTGTTACGGACAATTCTGCACGTTTTAACAAACCTACATTCACACGTTCAAACGACTTCTTTAACAATAATGAGTACATTTATTTGCAAGGGATAAAAGGAAGTAAGGCAATTATCAATTCTTCCGGCTTGAAAAAGTGGGCTGGGGCAACAAAAAAGAATATTAACAAGGCTACTTTGGAGGTTAAAATAGCAACGGATACTACGGAGATTAAGAGTTACCCTTTGCCTTATCGTTTGAATTTAGCCGCGGTTGATGAAAACGGAAAGAAAACAAACTTGCGCTATACAGTAAATGGGCAATACCTGAGTGGAATTTTAAGCCTTAATTCCTATTCATACACTTTTTATATTACAGAATATTTACAAGATATTGTTGACGGCAAACGGACTTTTGACCATTTTGAATTGTCTGCTGGTAATATAGAACTTATGGGAAAGAGAGTTCAGCCCACGGACGGTAAAAATACGGCTTCACGTGTTGTTTTGTATAATTCGGGAGAACACAAGCCGGTCATAAAGATTGCTTACACAAATTACTAGCAATCAAAGGAAGTTAAAAGAACAAGCCCCGAAAATTTCAGGGCTTGTTCTTTTTTAGCTTGTAAGGAAAGAATAAGCAATCCATGCCATCGTACTTGCTGCAGTTTTTAAGGCTTTCTCATTGCCAAAGAAATCAGGAGTGTGGAGGTTTTGTGGAGGTTTTCCATCGTCGTTTTTCACACCAAAACGGTAAAATGTGGACGGATATTTCAATGTATAGAAACCAAAATCTTCGCCGCCCATTCGCAAGGGAAGTGTTACAACTTTATCTTTTGACAAGAAATCTTCCGCATATTCCTGTGCCATAGCCGTAAGTTTCTCTGTATTTGAAACCGCAGGATAACCGTGATTTATAGAGACCTCACAAGCGCAACCGTAGGCGAGAGCCGTATGTTCCGCAATCATTTTGATTTGCTCTTTCGCTTCCTTTCGCCACGTCTCATCCATACAGCGCAAGGTTCCTTCTATTTTAACCGTGTTTGGGATAACATTCATTGCTCCGTCAGCAATAAATTTCCCAAAAGACAACAGGCTTGGCGGTGCAACAGGATTTTTTCGGCGACTGACAATTTGCTGCAAAGCCACAATAATTTGCGAGGCTGCCAAAACTGTGTCATTCAACAGGTGAGGGAAAGCAGCGTGTCCACCTTTACCTTTTACGGTTAAAAAGATCTCGTCGGTAGAAGCCATATAAGCCCCTGCCTTAAAGCCAACCTTTCCTGTTTCCAATTCAGGGGCAGTGTGTTGCCCGACAATCCAGTCGATTGAATATTTTTCTAATTCCTTTGACGCTATCAACATTTTTGCTCCTGAAGGCATATATTCTTCTCCCGGCTGAAAAATTAACACCACTTTCCCTTGAAGTTCATTTTTGATTTTTTGTAAAATTTTAGCTGTCCCCAATAGTGATGCCGTATGCATATCATGTCCGCAAGCGTGCATTACGCCTTCTACAGCTGAGCAAATGGGGTTATGATTATTCTCTTGAATGGGCAATGCATCTGTATCCGCACGAAGTGCAATGGTTTTTCCCTCTTTTGCCCCGTCAATTTCTGCGATAATGCCGGTATCAATAACCCGTTTTATTTTGGTAATACCATACTCCTTCAATTTCTGCTCAATAAAATTAGCAGTATTATGCTCTTGAAAAGAAAGTTCAGGATTTTGGTGTATATAATTTCGTATAGCAATTATATCTTTTTCCGCACTTTTCACTACTTCTTTTATTCGTTTTTGCATACTTTGTTCTAATGGCATAGTATTTGAATTATCTCTTTTAGAAGAAACAAAACTATTAAATAAAAATGATGATGAAAAAAAATATTACAGTTTTTCTGTTACTATTTCTCCCCATAATGTTATTTTCACAAAGCAGAGCATTGAAATTCACTAAAACTATACACAATTTTGGAACGATAAAAGAGGAAAAAGGATTGGTGACCCATACTTTTGAATTTGAGAATAAAGGGAATACTCCTGTTTTAGTAAATGCTGCGGACGTTTCTTGTGGCTGTACTACCCCCATTTGGACAAAAGAACCTGTTTTACCTAATAAAAGAGGGGTCGTAAAGATTTCTTATAATCCGGCAAATAGACCTGGTAAATTTTCAAAGGCAATCACAGTAAAAACAAATGTAGGGTCGCAGGTTTTGCGCGTCACCGGAGTGGTAACTCCACGTCCTAAAACACTTGCAGAAATATATCCTAAAAAGATGGGGAAACTTCGTTTAACAACTTCCTATGCAATGTTTAACGAAATAGGAAACAATCAAAACAAAACCATTGACATAAAGGTGGTGAATGACAGCAATGAGGACATTGATATCAGTTTTGGAGAAATGCCCGATTATGTTAACATTACAATGGAAAATGCACAATTGAAGGCGAAAGAAAAAGCCGTTATTAAAATAGAATATGATGCAAGAAAGGTCAATTTTTGGGGGTTTCATAGTGAATTGATTCCTATAATAGTAAATGGCAAAACCAAAGCCTCAGACAAGTTGGTAGTGACGGCAACGGTCATTGAAGATTTTTCCAAAATGAGTAAAAATGACAGAGTAAATGCCGCTGTACTGGGGGTTGATAAGTACGAGGCAGTATTCGGTTCCACATTGGCAGGAGACAAGGTGAAAACACAGTTTAAAATTATGAATGTTGGAAAATCTCCATTGATTTTACGAAAAGTTGATTCCTCTTCTGAATCATTAACAGTAAAACTTTCTGACACAACTATCGTACCCAATACACAAGCAATTTTGGACGTGGTTTTTGATACTTCTGGAAAAAAAGGCTATCAAAATCAGCAAATTACACTTATCACTAATGCTCCGGATTTACCCGTTGTGAATTTTAGAATTAGCGGTTTTGTGGAGTAGTAGCAAGTATCACGGGAAAAATAAAGAAAGGATTGTCTTTTTTTAGGCAATCCTTTTTCTTTTGCATTCTTATTTTGTATCTTCGTAGTCTATTAGATATAATAGATTATGAAGCATATTGAAGATAACGAAGAATATAAAGGACTTGGTGTGATGAAAGGGATTGAAAAACCTCCTGTCATTAACCCCAATGCATTGAGTCGTTTTAAAAAGATTAAGCGAGTAAATTGGACACTTGATGAACTTGTAAAAGGGATTTTGTCGGGAAAAACCAACGTGCTTGCTCGTGCGATTACTCTGTTGGAAAGTAAGAGAAAAGAGCATCGTCAATTAGCACAGCAGGTTTTAGAGCAGTGTTTACCCCATACAGGGAATGCTTTGCGTATCGGTATTACGGGCGTACCCGGCGCGGGGAAAAGTACCTTTATTGAAACGTTCGGAAAAATGCTGACGGCACAGGGATTACGAATTGCTGTTTTAGCGATTGATCCAAGTAGCCAAAAATCGAAAGGGAGTATTTTGGGTGATAAAACTCGAATGGAAGAGCTTGCAGGTGATCCTGATGCATTTATTCGTCCGTCTCCCTCAGGGGATTCGTTGGGTGGGGTGGCTCGGAAGACGCGTGAGTCGGCATTATTCTGTGAGGCAGCCGGTTATGATATTGTTTTAATAGAAACAGTCGGGGTAGGGCAGTCTGAGACGGCTGTACATTCCATGGTCGATTTTTTCCTTTTATTGCAAATTGCGGGTGCGGGAGATGAACTGCAAGGCATCAAGCGAGGCATTATGGAAATGGCAGAACTCATCGTAATCAATAAGTGCGACGGGAATAATAAAGAACGTGCAAAGTTGTCAAAAGTACAGATTGATAATGCCTTACATTTATTCCCTTTGCCGGAATCTAATTGGCAACCGACTTCCATGACCTGCTCAGCAATTGACAAAAATGGTGGAGTCTCCGAAATCTGGCAAAAAATTCAAGATTATTTTGATTTTACTCGAGAGAATGGTTATTTGGAGCATCGTCGTAGGGAACAGGCTATCTATTGGATGTATGAATCTATCAATGAGCAACTTAAAGACGATTTTTTCAATAATGAGTCAATAAAAGATAGTTTGCCATTTTTGAAACAACAGGTATTAGACAATAAAATTAGTTCATTTATTGCAGCAAATAAATTATTTAAAAAGTATAAGCAAAAATAAATTTTTACAAAACCAAATAATATAGCATTATGAAATATGATTTAGTTGTAGTGGGGAGCGGTCCCGGAGGATATGTGGCTGCTATTCGCGCTTCACAATTGGGAATGAAGACAGCCGTTGTAGAACGTGCAGAATTAGGTGGAATTTGCTTGAATTGGGGCTGTATTCCAACAAAATCTTTGTTGAAATCGGCACAAGTATATGATTACGTAAAGCACGTAAAAGATTACGGAATTTCCGTAGAAGGTGTTTCTGCTGATTTTAACGGAATCGTGGCACGTAGTAGAGGAGTGGCAGAGAAAATGAGTGGTGGTATTCAGTACCTTTTCAAGAAGAATAAGATTGATATTATCAAAGGTTTTGGCAAGCTGAAAGCGAAGGGTGTAATTACTGTAACCGATGCTGAAGGAAAAGCGCAAGATATTGAAGCAAAGCACATTATCTTGGCAACGGGAGCGCGTTCACGCGAATTACCAAACTTACCACAAGATGGAGAAAAAGTTATCGGCTACCGTGAGGCATTGACTTTGAAAAAGAAGCCTGAGTCTATGTTGGTAGTGGGGTCTGGTGCTATCGGTGTGGAGTTTGCGTATTTCTATGCATCTATGGGAACAAAAGTGACGATTGTAGAGTATTTGCCAAACATTATTCCATTGGAGGATGAGGAAGTTTCTAAGCAATTGGAGCGTTCTTACAAGAAAATGGGCATCAAAATAATGACAAACGCTGCTGTTGAGAGCGTGGATATTTCGGGCAACTTGGTAAAAGCCCAAGTGAAGAATAAAAAAGGCGAAATGGAAACGCACGAGGCTGAAGTGGTATTATCAGCGGTGGGTGTTACGCCAAATATTGAGAATTTAGGCTTAGAAGAATTGGGCATCGCAATGGAAAAAGGTCGCATCAAAGTTGATGATAAGTACCAAACTAACGTAGAGGGTATTTACGCTATCGGCGATGTGATTGATACCGTAGCATTGGCTCACGTGGCATCTGCAGAAGGTATTTGCTGTGTGGAAACTATCGCAGGACATAATCCTGAAAAGATAGATTATACTAATATTCCGGGTTGTATCTACACCACGCCTGAGGTGGCATCTGTGGGAATGAAAGAGAAAGAGGCGAGAGAGGCAGGATACGAAATCAAAGTGGGTAAATTCCCATTCTCAGCATCAGGAAAAGCAAGTGCTTCCGGTGCAAATGACGGTTTTGTAAAGTTGATTTTCGATGCTAAATACGGCGAATTATTGGGGGCGCACTTGGTAGGGGCTAACGTTACTGAGATGATTGCCGAGTTGGTGTTGGCGAAGAAATTGGAAACAACAGGACACGAAATTATCAAAGCAATCCACCCACACCCAACAATGTCAGAGGCAGTAATGGAAGCAGCCGCTGCCGCTTATGATGAGGTGATTCATATTTAGGACATACTGGTATTGTTAGGATTGGTAAATTCAATACAAATCCCGTCTGGAGCACAAATCATTGTAAAAGTCTTAACTTCTAATGAGGTTAAGACTTTTTTTGTTTTCAGAAATGTAAGCAAACAGAATAATTTTATTGTATCTTAGCGGTCGCTATGAGAGTTTATAAATTTGGAGGAGCAGCATTGGCTGATGCAGAGCGTATTGCCAATATGGCATTGATATTGAAAGAAGAGGGAACGGAAGGTTTGTTGCTTGTCGTTTCTGCAATGGGAAAAACAACGAACAAGATAGAGCAAATCTTATCCAATTTTTTGCAGAAAAAGGAATATAAAAAGTTGCTAAAATGGCTGGAACAAGAGTTTCGAGATACAACGAAGCAACTTTTCAACGAGGAAAATCCTATTTTTGCCACAATCACAAAGACTTTTCAAGATTTAGAAGCTATTTTGATTGCTTACCAAGATAAAAGTTATAATTTTTTGTACGACCAAATTGTTTCTTTTGGTGAGTTGCTTACCTCAAACTTACTGGCTGCCTATTTGAATGAGCAGGGGTTAGAAAACACTTTGCTGGATGCGCGTGAATACATTCAAACAGATAGCATTTACCGAGATGCCACTGTTGATTGGAGAGAAACCCAAGAGTGTATTGAACAACTTGCAAATAAGCAAAGGTTTTATATAACACAAGGCTTTATCGCAGGCAATAAGGAGCAAACAACGACTTTGGGGCGTGAGGGTTCAGATTATAGTGGTGCAATTTTTGCCTATTGTCTAAATGCCAAAGAATTGGTTGTTTGGAAAGATGTGGATGGAGTGTTGAATGCAGACCCTCGTCATTTTGAAAATACAGTGCTTTTGGAGCAAGTCTCTTTCAATGAGGCAATTGAGTTGGCATATTATGGAGCGTCAATTATTCACCCGAAAACAATTCAGCCTTTGCATAGTAAGAATATTCCGCTGAAAGTACGTTCATTTTTAAATGCAGCCTCCAAAGGGACGAAAATAAGCAAAGGAAAACGTTTGGTGCCTGATGTGCCTTGCTATATTTTGAAAGAAAAACAACATTTGCTGCAAATTTCTACCAAAGATTTTTCGTTTATTGTGGAAAATGATATACAGGCGATTTTCAAGATATTGTGTGAGACACAGATGAAGGTAAATCTTTTGCACAATTCAGCGATTTCCCTAGGCTTGTGTATTGATGATAGATTGGGTGATATCAAGGAATGTATCGCTGCTTTGCGAGCAACATACAAGGTAAAACATCAAAAGAGTGTAACTTTATACACTGTCCGTAATTTTAGTGAGGAGGATTTTTTTAAACGATTTGGAAAGGTGAGAACTCTTTTACGACAAAGTAAAGACGATGTTGTACACATTATAATAGATAAAAACGATGAGAATTGATATCATATCGGCTGTTCCTGATTTGTTAGATAGTTTTTTACACAATTCTATATTGAAGCGTGCGCAGGAAAAGGGAATTGCAGGATTGCATATACACGATTTGCGTGATTATACTTTGGACAAACACGGTAAAGTTGATGACTATCCCTACGGAGGAGAGGGGGGAATGGTTTTAAATGTAGAGCCTATTGATAGAGCAATTTCTCATTTGAAATCGGAGCGAGAATACGAACACGTTATTTATACAAGTCCGGATGGGCAGATTTTTAACCAAAAAATTGCCAATTCGCTATCTATTTCGGGCAATATCATAATACTCTGTGGGCATTACAAAGGAATAGACCATCGCGTTCGTGAGCATTTGGTTACAATGGAAATTTCCATCGGTGATTTTGTGATGACGGGGGGCGAACTGGCAGCCGCAGTGATTGCAGATAGTATTATTCGTTTATTGCCTGGGGCTATTTCTGATGAATGTTCGGCATTATCAGATTCTTTTCAGGATGATTTATTGGCACACCCCATTTATACGCGCCCTGCCGACTATAAGGGCTGGAAAGTTCCGGAAATACTGCTTGGCGGTGACCATAAGGCAATCGCAAAATGGCGGGAGGAGCAATCTTTAGAACGTACCCAAAAATTGCGTCCTGATTTATTGAAAAAATAAACAGTTTTTTTATTCCGTTCCCAATTTTATTTGAGTTTTTTATTATTATACAAAAAACGCTTTACTTTTTTGGTCGGTGTTTTTTCAAACGGTTCTGACTGTAAAAACATTTTTTGAATTTGTGAGAATTTATTCAATTCTTGGTTTACAAGCGTTTGAATGTCTTTCAAAATCTCCTGTGCTTTTTCTTCAATATAGTGTTGCGCATCGTCTTTGCGTTGTATGGCATCGTCACGAAATGCTCGCACATTTTTCTGGAAGCGTTTCATTTTTTTTTCCAACTCCTCCATGTTTAAGTGTACCATCGCCACTAATTTACCTCCTTGTTCCACTACAAGCGATTCCAAAACCAAATCAATTTTGTTGATAACAGACTCTATTTCCTCGGGATAAATATTTTCACCACTGGCTCCCACGATCATTGTTTTAATACGCCCTTTGATGTGGATGTTTCCTTTTTTATCCATTTCCGCAAGGTCACCAGTTTTCAGCCACCCATCTTCCGTAAAAACTTCTCTGGTGAGTTCAGGTGCTTTGTAATAGCCTTGCATTACATTTTCACCTTTTACTTGCACTTCACCTGCCTTATCCGTAGGTTTTTCTTTAACAATTCGCACTTCAAGTCCTTGTGCGGGCAAGCCTGTTGAACCCACTTTGGTGTTTTTCCCTACTGCGCCTGCAATCAATGGAGAAGTTTCCGTCATTCCATAGCCAATTGCATAGGGAAATTTAGCATCGTGCAAAAACTGCTCTACGTTTGGGTCAAGTTTTGCACCACCAATTCCAAAGAATTGTAATTTGCCTCCAAAAGATTGGTACACTTTTTTTCCTGCAACTTTGTTGAGTAATTTCTGGAAAGGGCGTATTTTGTATAAAAATTTGGTAATCTTTTTATCATTGATTTCCTTCAGCACTTTTCCTTTATAAATCTTCTCAATAATTAAAGGAACTGAGAGCATCATTGTTGGTTTTACCTTTGCCAATGCTGGTAGTAAGACTCTCGGCGTAGGTAATTTATCCAAATAATAGGTTGAGGCTCCACTCGTAAAACAGATAAGCATTCCTACCGTGTTTTCATAAGTGTGAGATAATGGCAAAATAGAAAAGAAACGGTCAGATTCTGTAACTTTTTGCATTGCCATTCCCTGCTTCACATTCCAGAGAATATTCTTGTGTGTAAGCATTACTCCTTTTGAAGAACCTGTTGTTCCAGAAGTATAAATAATTGCTAACAAATCATTCTCATTTACAGCACCATAGGAAAAACTCTTGGAAGAAATCTTGGGTGTTTCTAAACTTTCAAATTCTTCCAATGTAGCGCCATTGGGCACTAAGGCTTTGTTCTCTATTTTGACAATTTTTACCTCTAAAGAGGAAGGAATTTTTGTATAAAGTTTTTCTGAAACAAAAATTACTTTTGCTTCTGAATGGTTTAAAATGTGTGTAATCTCCTTATCCGAAAAATCAGGAAGAATAGGTACCACTACAGCTCCCATTGCTCCGGATGCCATATAAGTTGCCACCCATTCAGGAGAATTCGACGCCAAAATGGCAACTTTGTCACCTTTTTGAATTCCAAAATCAGTTAGTAGATTCCCTATCTTGTTGATTTCTATTCTTAAGTCCTCATAGGTGTTCTGTTCACCATCAACAAAAGAAAAACCATTATTCTTGGAATATTTTGTAAAAACATATTCCAGAAGATACGGAATGGTGTGCTGTTTTAATAAGTGCATATTTCACTATGATATAATTAACGCTTCAAAGATACAAAATGTTTTGTTATTAGGTAGCTCTCTTGTATAATTGCAACAAAGAAACTACATTCGCGTAGCAGTAATGTTAGAAGAAATAAAATGGAAAGAAAGAATTTTATAATAGGCGTACTACTTTTATCATTTATTCCAATAAATGCGCAACAAAAAGAATTGGCACCAACGCCACCGATGGGGTTTATGACGTGGAACTTCTTCGGAGTAGATTTCAATGAAAATGATATTAGAACAATGGCAGATGCTATGGTTGAAAAAGGTTTGGTCGATTTGGGCTACAACTATATTTTTATTGATGACGGTTGGCAAGGTGGGAGAGACAACAAGAACAACATAATTGCAGATGCGAAAAAGTTTCCTTCGGGAATGAAAAAACTAGCCGAATATCTACACGAAAGGGGAATGAAATTAGGTATTTATTCTGATGCGGCGCAACTCACTTGCGCAGGTTATACTGCAAGTTTAGGATTTGAAGAACAAGATGCTAAGACTTTTGCCTCTTGGAATATTGATTATTTAAAATACGACTATTGTAATGCTCCAATAGATGTAATAACAGCAAAGGAACGTTATCAAAAAATGGCAAAATCCCTGCAAAAGTCAGGACGAAATATTGTCCTGTCTATTTGCGAATGGGGCGACAGAAAACCATGGGAATGGGGTGCACAAGTTGGCGGACAATTGTGGCGCACTACTGCTGATGTGCGTGATAAGTGGGCTTCGTACGGCAAAGGGAAAGAATTACACGGAACAGGAGCAGGCATTTTTGATATTATGGATGCCAATGCAGATTTGGACGAATACGCCAAGCCAAATGCTTGGAATGATCCTGATATGCTGTTAGTTGGCTTATACGGAAAGAAAGGACCTTCCGGAGACCTTGGTGGTATAGGCTGCACCGATACGGAATACCGTTCGCAGATGAGCCTTTGGTGTCTAATGGCTGCACCACTTATGATTACTTGCGATGTTAGAAATATGAATGCCGTTACGAAAGAAATTCTTTCTAACAAGGAGCTGATTGCAATAGACCAAGACCGTTTAGGAAGGCAAGCCCGAAGATTGAGAAAAGAGAACGATTGGCACATATTCCTTAAACCTTTACAGAATGGGGATTATGCTCTTGGAGTTTTGAATGCAGCAATTGATACGCGCCAAATTCAAATTGACTTTAACGAATCAGGTTTGCAAGGAAAATTTTCTGTGAAAAATTTGTGGACGAAAAAATGGCAGCGAAATGTAAAAAAAATTAACCTTTCTGTTGCTTCCCACGAAACTTGTGTGTTCCGACTTTACTCAGGGAGGTTAAAATGAGTATAATTTTATACTAACTGTTTTTTCTCGAAAAGAAAACTGCCATTGCTGCACCGAAAAGTAGCAATAGGGCTCCAATTGTTGAAAGTAGTGAGAGTTGTTCTCCATCAATCCAATCGACACTGATATGGTACAAAGCCGTTATTGTCACAATCGTAATAATTGGGTTGAGTATGACGATAATACTCACTTTGTAGGCTTGTGTGTATTTGAATGCCAAAGCCAAAAATCCGTAGGCAACAAGAGTATTGAGCCCCAAAAAAATAAGCAAAATCCATTGCCATATTTCCAAGTTATGGAATTCTTGAAAATCAATAAATGGCAGGAGAAACAGGGCAGGAATTCCGTAAATAAACAAATTCAACAACTGTGGTTCGTGACGAGTTACCAGTTTCTTTTGCAAAATGGCATAGCACGTCCAACTTACTGCGGCAGAAATAATCCAAAAGAAACCAACATTGTAAGCACTAGTGTCTGCGAGAGGAGCCAATTGGTTATAGTAAAACAAGACAAGTCCGACTGTGGCAATTCCAAATCCAAGAAGTTGCAAATGGTTTACTTTTTCTTTGAAAATTAGAATTCCTGAAAGTGTTAATAGTATAGGTCCAATTTGTATCACAACTTGTGCAGTAGCAGGTGTTGTATAGTGCAACCCTAAGATGTATCCCAAATAATTGTATCCTAAAAATAGAGCAGCGAAAAGCAGAGTTATTGGAAATGATTTCAGTATTGTTTTCAGTTTTTTTGGCTTTTTAATGAGGTAATAACCCAACAGAAAAAGTGCTGCCAAACAAAATCGAAACCAAATAATTGCAACGGGACCTATGTATTGCAAGGCAACTTTCATTGCAATAGCCAAAAAACCCCACAAAATGGCGGTAATAGAAGCTGAAAGTATGCCTTTTAAATTATCAGACATAGTACATGGTATTTAGTGTAATTTTGCCCCGATAAGGCGCATAAACTCCTCACGTGTTTTGAGTTGCGTTTTGAATGCTCCCGTAAAGTCCGAAGTGGTGGTTACAGCATTTTGGTTACGAACGCCACGCATACACATACAAAGGTGTTTTGCTTCTATTACTACGGCAACACCCAAAGGGTTTAAAGTATCTTGGATACAATTTTTTATTTGAGTAGTAAGGCGCTCCTGTACTTGTAAACGTCGTGCAAATGCCTCAACTACACGGGCAATTTTGCTCAATCCTGTAATTTTTCCATTAGGAATATAGGCTACGTGTGCTTTTCCAATAAATGGCAACATATGGTGTTCACAAAGTGAATACAGCTCAATATCCTTAACCAAAACCATTTGCTGATAATCTTCTTCAAAGAGCGCAGAACACAATATTTCACTAGGATCTGATGAATAACCTTGTGTTAAAAATTGCATTGCTTTTGCTACACGTTTGGGTGTTTTTAAAAGCCCTTCGCGTTTGCTGTCTTCTCCTAAAAGTTCCAAAATAGCCTCATAGTGTTTCGCCATTTTTTTTATACGTTCTTTGTCATATTGCAATTCAATGTCAAATCGGGGAGCATTCATAGGTTTTAAAGTTCTGATAATTTTATGCGAAAGTAGTGAAAGATGTTGTGTTTACCAAAACTAGGAAATATTTCAAATCAGAAGAGTAATTCATAGGAGTGCATTGAAAACAAATCCTACTAGTACAATACCCAAGGCAACTATGCCAATAAAAACGGCTATTAGTTGCCATTTTAATACTTTTTTGAGGATAATAATTTCCGGTAATGAGAGTCCAATAACAGACATCATAAAGGCGAGGGACAGTCCCCAAACTCACCCCTTTTTCGATGAGGACACTCACGATTTCCAATGATGGAAGTTTGCCTGACAAAACCACTTTCTCATCTACCACCAGAGCAGGCGTACGCATCACGCTGTATTGCATATTTTTTTGAATGTCTTCGACCTTTTCAACTGTTGCGTTCATGTCCATTTCTTCCACTGCTTTGCATGTTACCTCTTCTAGTTTTTTACATTTGGAGCAACCTGTTCCTAATGAATGATTTAATGTTCATTTTTTTTGTATGATTAAATTTATATTTAATTTAAAAGGAAATACATATACCGTAAGCAAAAGTATGAACTGTTTTGATTACGTAAAAAATGAGTGATATTTTTTAGTATATCACTCATTTTAATAAAAGTACTATGAAAAAAATAATGCTATTACTTTATGTATTTAGCAAAGAATCCGAGCATATACCGGTAAAGTTCTAATCGGTTTTCTTCTCTTTGAAAGCCGTGACCTTCGTTATATTTTACCATATAGGGCACCTCAAAACCTTTTGCTCGCAATGCCATAACGATTTGATCTGATTCGTTGATATTTACACGTGGGTCATTAGCACCTTGCACTACGAAAAGTGGTTTCTTAATTTTATCAACTTGGAAAACAGGAGAAACTTCTCTGGCAATTGCCGCTTCTTTTTCATCATTTAAATCATACCAAACTTTGTACATAATCTTCAAATAGGGCTTCCAATATTCAGGAATGGATTTGAATAGTGTGAAAATGTTAGAAACACCTACGTAATTTACACCACAAGCATACAAGTCAGGTGTTTTTATCAATCCCATAAGTGTAGCATATCCACCGTGACTCGCTCCATAAATGGCAATTTTATCTTTATCAACCCAACCTTGTTCGATAACGTATTTTACACCGTCTTCCACATCGTCCATTACTTTTCTGCCTACCTCATTAAATCCTGCTTGGAAAAATTTCTTTCCATAACCACCTGAGATACGGAAGTTTACTTGAAGTGTTGCGTAACCTCGACTTGCGAACAGTTGTGTTTCAGGATTGAATCCCCAAGAATCACGAACACCTTGTGGACCTCCGTGAGGATTTACGATAAGTGGCACTTTTTTTCCCTCTAATGCTGCCTTCGGCAGTGTAATATAGCCGTGCAAAGTGTGTCCGTCACGTGATTTGAAAGTAATAGGATGCATTTCAGCCATATCCTCAGGATTTAGCTGTGGCATCAAATCATATAGCAAGGTGAATTTATCGTTAGCAACATCGTAAGTGTAATAAGTCCCATAGAGTTTGTCACTACTTACAATGATAAGATAATGCTCCTCCTCATCGTCATAATCTACGATATAAAACTCCATATTCGGAAATTCTTTTTCCATTTTTGAGTGCAATACTTTGTAGGTATCACTTACAGGAGTAATCACAGATTTTTCACCATTGTAAGAGAAGTAATCAATTTCATAATTTCTTTTGCGAGAGCGGTGCATTCCCGTAGCATCATACTCAGGATTAGAAAATACTTCCTCAATTACTTTGTTGTTTTTCAAATTATACAACACCAATCTAGCCTTGTCGCTGTCTAAGTTTGTGGCAACGTAGGCGTCATTTTTATCAGGCGTTGAATAATTGAAATCCAAAATACTGAATGTTTCGTCCCAATCTACTGATTTCAATAAATTGAATTTACCTGTTTCCAAATCTTTGTAATACAATTCGTTTGTAAGTCCGTTTACGAGTTTGCTATAACCTCTTAGCTCTCCGTCTTTATCGAAAATGAACTCTTGTATAGGATTTGAAACATCTTTATTTTCAAAAAGTTGAGTTAATTCTCCTGTAATTACATTAAGTTTGTAAGGTTCGAAGATTTGTTTGTTGTTTTTGTTTAAACTAATAATAATATATTCTTTTTGGTCCTTTAAAATACTAAGAATGTTTGCTTTTACTCCTTCAAAAGGCGTAAGGTCTTTGTTGTTACTACCGTCGATATTGGCAGCAAAAACGTGGAAATTCTCATTTCCTCCTTTATCCATTACATAGATTAAACGCTCGTTGTTTACCCATCCGTAACCTTTTATAAGTTCGTCTTTTTCTTCAACGGAACGGCTTACTTTTCCTGTGGTGATTTCTTTTACGTAAACGTGGCGTTTTCCATCATCGTCCTTTTCCATATAGGACATATATTTTCCGTCAGGAGAAAGTTGGAATGAAGAGGCTTTAGGTTTGGCAAAATAGTCGGCAACTCTGTATTTAAAGTCTCCTTTGTCATAAGTTGTCAATTTTTGCAGTTCTGCATTGGAAGAAACCAAGTCGGTATTTCCTGGCAATTTACTTTCAAATTTTTGCAATACCAATGGAAGTTCCATTCCTGCCTGTTTGTAAGTACCTGTAAGCGTTTCGCCTTCAAGCATTCCTTCGTAAGAAAGTTGCAATTTAGGAGCACTTAGTTTTAACTTATTGTTCGTAAATTCGGTTGTCTCGATAGGAATTTCCGAAGCACCTTGCATCGGAATATCCATTGTTGTGGCATAAGCGCCATTGTCTTCGGAGATGTGAAAAATCATTTCCATTTTCATGCCTTGCACTTCCAAAGTGCCTTTCCAGTCTCCTAGAATGTTTTGTGCTTTTAAAATCATCGTTGTTAATAAAATTACGGCAAAAATGCCAAGTTGTTTTAGTTTCATTTTGTGTTTTTTTAGGGTTTCTGTGTAATAGATTAGTCGTAGAAACTAGAAAAAAGTTACAGTTTAAAGTGAAAAAAATATAGTTTTTTTTGTTTTAGGGTGTAAGGTGTTTATTTATAGGTAATTAAAGAGCTCTTTTTTTCTGTCAATAGCTGCAATTATAACCCATATAACGTATTTTTTGTAAATCTTTTGAATTGCATAAGCAAGAAAATAATGTAAATATTAAAATTAACATCAGTTTGGTCAATTTTTAAATTGAACTTTCGTCACGTTTGATATTAAATATTAATTTTGTAAAAATTACATAAATAAAGAGATATGGAACAATTAACAGAGAGACTAGTAAACATTGATTGGATTGCCGTAGGCGGTAGAATAATTGCTGCTGTATTCATCTTAATGATTGGGTTATGGCTTGTAAAAATCTTAACGAAATTTGTAGCAAAAATAATGGACATAAAATCATTAGATAGGTCTTTAAAAGGCTTTGTTTTAAATATGATTTCTTCATTATGTAAACTTGGAGTTGTATTAGGAGCTTTGGGTACATTAGGAATGGATATGGCAGCATTAGGAACTATCATAGGTGCTTCTGTTTTGGCAGTGGGTATGGCATTGCAAGGATCGTTAAGTAATATTGCAGGAGGTGTTCTAATTATGACATTAAAACCCTTTAAAGTAGATGATTACATCGAAGCACAAGGCGTACAAGGATTTGTTAAAAAGATACAATTGTTTAATACGTATATGAACACTACTGATAATAAGGAGGTGGTTATTCCCAATGGAGTGCTTTCTAATGGTAATGTCACAAACTATTCTTCTGAAAGGAAAAGGAGAGTAGATATTGTTTTTGGTGTATCTTATGATGCAGACATAAAACATACTAAAGAAGTTTTAACTGCAATGATTAATTCTTGTCCTTACATTATTCAACCAGAACCACAAATTGTGGTGGGGGAATTAGCAGATAGTTCAGTTAACTTTATCACCAGAACTTGGGTAAAAACTCCGGATTATTGGGATGCATATTTTTACATTATGGAAAATGGTAAAATTGCTCTCGATAATGCAGGAATTGAAATTCCTTACCCACATTCTGTTGAAATTCATAAAGGCGAGTAAATATTTAAGCAATATTTTGTAAAGTTGTATAAAGTAAATCAACAGGGTATTGGAATTAATTTCAGTACCCTGTTTTTTTGTTTTGAGAAATACCCCCAATCAAACCATTATCGTTTTCTTTGTCAATTCCCTCAATTTTAACTTCACAGAACGTATTTTTCTGAAAACCTGTGCCTAAAATCTTTACAGGGACAAAATTTTCGCCGTGTCCTGTGGCGTAGTCGTCAAAAACACGTTCGATAAGCACTTTTTGCGTTTTTTCGATAAATTCCTCACGGTAATCAGTCTTTAATTTTTCGGATAGAATACGGACTTGTTCGCTTCGTTGGCTTTTAATGTTTTCGGGAACTTGTTCTTTCATATTCGCCGCCTTTGTTTTTTTGCGTTTCGAATATTTGAACGTATGCACGTGTCCAAATTGCAATTCTTTCATCAGTTGCAGTGTTTGCTGAAAATCTTCGTCCGTTTCGGTAGGAAAACCGACAATAATATCTGTGGTAAAATTGAAATGGGGAATATGTTCACGCATTGTCGTTACTACTCTGCGAAATTGCTCCACATTGTACATTCTCCGCATACTTTTCAGAATCCTGTCTGAACCACTCTGTAAACAAAGGTGCAAATGCGGCGTTAGTTTGGGGTGCAAGAAAAGTTTGTAGAAATCGTCACTAAAACCGTCAGGCTCAAGTGAGGAAATGCGTACGCGAAAGTCGCCCTCTAAGTCTAAAATCTGTGTTAGTAGTCCCTCAAAATTCAGTCCATTACTTTTGTAACGTCCGATGTTTACCCCTGTAATTACCACTTCTTTGTAACCGGCTGCTACAAGTTCTTTTATGTTGTTAAGAATATCAGCTCCGGGGCGACTTGTTCCACGTCCTCGCACTTGCGGAATGATGCAAAAACTACAAAAATTATCGCAACCGTCTTGGATTTTGATTAAACTACGAGTGTGAAAAATTGGAGCAGCAATGCCATAATTAAAGCGATTTTCTTGCAAAGAATCCAATTCCAAAATTTCGCCTTTCATTTGTGCATCAATTAACGAATGTACATAAGATTTTTTCTCATTTTCAATCACAAGGCTCACATCGTCACGGGCTTCTAAGGATTCTTTTTCACTATTTGCCATACAGCCCATAACTACTGTCATAGCATTGTTGTTGGAACGATGAGCCCGTTTGATGAATGTTTTGAC
>PDWJ01002255.1_pt1 | contig 21082 bp, 26 predicted proteins | sample 1430881 | NCBI WGS metagenome assembly PDWJ01 (sample SAMN01162460, study PRJNA174530) | Oral metagenome, whole genome shotgun sequencing project. | biome: Marine environment; feature: Marine mammal; material: Swab sample of the gingival sulcus; isolation source: swab sample of gingival sulcus... | reverse complement strand
AAATTAGCTCAAAATGCTCATTTATCATTCATAAACTGCGCTTTTTCGCTAATTTTTGCCTTGATTAACCTTCGCTCGCTACGTTTTTACACAGCCTCAAGTGTTTCGCGTTTTCACCGAACTAATCACAGGAAACACATGAAGAAAATTTTATTACTTGGCAGCGCCCTGATGTTAAGTGCCTGCGCCAGCCAACCCCCCCAGCTGGAGGCGAATGCGGATAGTCTGGCAGAGGCCGAGATTGTTGCAGGCAAGGTCTATACGCACCAGCTCGCCAATGGCATGAAGATTCTGGTCAAGGTGGATCGGCGCGCGCCGGTGGTGGTCAATCAGATATGGTACAAGGTCGGCTCCAGCTATGAGCACAACGGTATCACCGGCATCTCGCATATGCTGGAGCACATGATGTTCAAGGAGACCGAGAATCTGAAGATTGGCGAGTTCTCCGAGATTGTCGCCGAGAACGGCGGGCGCGATAACGCCTTTACCGGGCGCGACTACACCGCCTACTTCCAGACCATTGCCGCCGATCGCCTGCCCCTGATGATGGAGCTGGAGGCCGACCGCATGCGCCATGTGCGCATTAGCGCAGCGGAGTTTGCCAAGGAGCTGGAAGTGGTCAAGGAGGAGCGCCGCTGGCGCACCGAGGACAAGCCCACCGCGCTGCTGCTGGAACGCTTTAATGCCACAGCCTTTATGAACAGCCCCTACCACCACCCGGTGGTCGGCTGGATGGAAGACCTCGATGCGATGCGCATGGAGGATGCCATGGCCTGGTATCAGCGCTGGTATGCGCCGAACAATGCCGTGCAGGTGGTGGTCGGCGATGTGAACCCGCAGACGGTATTTGCCCTGGCCGAAAAGACCTTTGGCAAGCACCGCGCCGTGGCGCTGCAAGCGCCCAAGCCGCAGCCGGAAACCCGCCAGCGCGGTGAGCGCTACATCAAGGTACATGGCCGCGCCGAGCTGCCCTATCTGTTGCTGGGCTGGAAAGTGCCGACCCTGGTCACGGCGGCGGGCGATGCCGAGCGGGAGAAGGAAGTCTATGCGCTGGAGGTGCTGGCCGGCGTGCTCGACGGCGGCAACAGTGCGCGCTTCCCCCGCGAGCTGGTGCGCGAGGCGCAGATTGCCCAAAATGCCAGCGCCAGCTACTCCCTGCTGGGGCGCTGGGAGAGTCTGTTTACCCTCGGCGGCACGCCCGCCCGCGGCGCGAGCGTAGGCGCACTGCAAGCGGCGCTGCTGGCGCAGATTGAGCGCATCAAGACCACCCCGGTTACCGCGCAGGAGTTGCAGCGGGTAAAGTCTCAGGTCCTCGCGGCGGATGTGTATGAAAAGGACTCGATGTTCTATCAGGGCATGGTGCTGGGCATGCTGGAAACCGTCGGCCTGAGCTGGCGCAAGGCCGATGAATACCTGAGTAAGGTGCAGGCCGTCACCGCCGAGGAGGTACAGGCCGTGGCGAACAAATACTTGACCCCGCGCAGCCTTAGCGTGGCCGAGCTGGTGCCCGATGTGGCGGCACCAGCAACAGGAGTGCAACCATGAAGCTACAACAAAAAGCGGTCTATATTTTACTTTTACTGGCGTCTCTGTCTGTTAATGCGGCAGATATTCAACACTGGCGCACGGATAAAGGCGCGCGGGTATATTTTATACCCAACCACAGCCTGGCCATGCTGGATGTGCGCGTGGTGTTTAATGCCGGCAGTGCGCGGGACAGGCTCTCGGGCGTGGCGGCGCTGAGCAACGGCCTGCTCGACACCGGTGCGGGGTCGGGCGCGGGCGCGCTGGATGCCAACGGCATTGCCGAGGCGCTGGAGGATGTCGGCGCGCAAATGTCCAATGCGGCATTGCGGGATATGGCCGTGGTCAGCCTGCGCAGCCTGAGCGACGAGCAGCGCCTGCAGCCTGCGCTGGATGTGCTGACCACCGTACTCAGTGAGCCGAGCTACCCCAAGGCTGACTTTGTGCGCGAGAAGCAGCGCCTGCTGCTGCTGGGCTTGAAGAGCCAACAGCAGCAGCCCGCCGCCGTCGCCAAGCGGGCGTTTTTCAAGGCGCTGTACGGCGAGCACCCCTATGCGGATATGCCCGCAGGCAGCGAGGACAGCGTGGCGCAAATCCAGCGCATTCACCTGCGCCGCTTCCACCGGCGCTACTATGTGGCGCGCAATGCGGTGATCGCCCTGGTCGGCGATGTCAGCCGTGCGCGCGCGGCACAAATTGCCGAGCAGATTAGCGCGGCACTGCCCGAGGGCGAGGCCGCACCCGCACTCCCCAGCCTATCCGCATTAAGCGCCGCGCAGCGTATGGATGTGCCCATGCAAACCCAGCAGTCGCATATTCTGATTGGCCAGCCGGGGCTAAAGCGTGGCGAGCCGGATTACTACGACCTCTATGTCGGCAATCATATTCTCGGCGGCAGCGGCTTTGCCAGCCAGCTGATGCAAAGCATCCGCGAAGAGCGTGGCCTGGCCTACAGCGTGTACAGCTACTTCTCGCCGATGCAGGAACTGGGGCCGTTTACCATGGGCATGCAAACCAAAAACGCGCAGCGCGAACAGGCGATTGCCCTGCTGATGGAAAACCTCCGCCAATTTATCGCCAACGGCCCCACCGAGGAACAGCTGGACAAGGCGCTGAAAAACATCACCGGCAGCGCCCCCCTGCGCACCGACAGCAACAAAAAACTGGTGGAGTATCTGGCCATGATTGGCTTCTACCAGCTGCCGCTGGACTATCTGGAACGCTTTAACGAACAGGTCAGCGCGGTGACCGTAGAGAGCATCAAGGCCGCCTGGCAACAGCGCATCCACCCCGACAAGCTGGTGACAGTGGTAGTCGGCGGTGCGCCGCCAGCCGAGCCAACCGCTGCGCCGCAATGAAAAAGGGCGCTGCACAGACTATCCGCATTATCGCCGGACAGTGGCGCGGGCGGCGGCTGCCCGTGCTGGATGCGCCCGGCCTGCGGCCGAGCAAGGATGCCGTGCGGGAAACCCTGTTTAACTGGTTAGCCCCGGATTTGCCCGGCGCGCGCTGTCTGGACTTGTTCGCCGGTACCGGGGCGCTGGGTTTGGAGGCGGCCTCGCGCGGCGCAGCGGAAGTGTTGCTGGTGGAGAAAGACAGCGCCGTCGCCGCGCAATTACAGCGCAATGCGGATAGTCTGCAGGCGCAGGGCGTGCGCGTTCACAAACAGAGCGCCGAGGACTACCTCGCGCAGCTGGCCGGCAAGCTGGATATTGTCTTCCTCGACCCGCCCTTTGCCCTGGACGTGCTACCCCGGCTGCTGCCCGCGCTGGTGGACAAGCTCGCCGCCGACGGCGCTATCTATATAGAACAAGACCGCAGCCAGGGGCTGCCCGCCCTGCCCGAAGGCTGGTACTACCACCGCGAAAAGCGCGCCGGGCAAGTGGTGTTTGGCCTGGCGCGGAAAAAATTATAGAATGATTAAACAACATTATTCCCCCTCTCCCTTTGGGAGACGACTCCATGGATGGAGGAGGTAGGGCGACACAGGAGTTAAAGCCGAGGGTCGGGGTGAGGGCTGCGAAAATTTGCGGTGCCACCGTCAAACAGTTATGAGCTAAGCCATGCAGAGCATCGCCATCTACCCCGGGAGTTTTGATCCCATCACCAACGGCCACACCGACCTGGTACAGCGCGCGGCAAAAATGTTCGACAAGCTGATTTTTGCCATCGGCATCAACGCCAAGAAGCAGCCCCTGTTCTCCATTGACGAGCGCATTGAACTGAGCAAGGCCGTGCTGGCCGACATCCCCAATGTCGAAGTCACGAGCTTTGAAAGCCTGATGGTCGATTATGCCGCCGAGGTCGGCGCCCAGGTGATTGTGCGCGGCCTGCGCGCCGTCTCCGATTATGAATTTGAGCTGCAACTGGCCAACACCAATCGCCGCCTCGACCACAGCATCGACACCATCTTTCTGACCCCGGCAGAGGAGCACTCGTTTATCTCCTCCACCCTGGTCAAGGAAATCGCCCGCTACCGTGGCGATGTCTCCAGCTTTTGCCACCCCGTTATCGAACAGGCACTGCTGGCGCGGCTGCATCAATAATCCGTCTTGTATCGGCCAAGCTGTATTAAATGGCGATAATCGCTAATTATTGCCATATCGGGCAACGGGGGCTATATTCATATTTTCAAGGAAGTTCTGGATAAGTCTGAGTGGAATTTTCGCTGAGGAATAATTTGCTAATTCAAGGCGGAAAACGCTGGGATTAGCCAGCTATTTCCAAGTTTTCCAACGAAGAAGTAGCGGATTATAACCAGTGAAAAACCGCTCACGACTTATTTAGAGCTTCCTTGCATATGAATACTGGAGGCAAGTCATGGCAACAACCAGCTTAAGCTTGGGTGAGCACTGGGACGTATTTATCAAGAATGAGGTGTCCAGCGGTCGTTACGGCTCCGCCAGTGAAGTGGTGCGAGATGCCTTACGTGCCATGGAAGAACGCAAAAGCAAATTGGAAGCTCTGCGCGCACACCTTGCCGAAGGAGCCAGCCAGGCCAGCAATGGCGAATTTATCGATAACTTCTCAATAGACTCTCTGATTAGCGACTTGAACGCCGAGTCTTGATGGCGCACAAGGCCAGCAGAAAAGTTCGCGTAACGCCGCGCGCCCGCGACGACTTAAAGCATATTGGCCGCTATACCGAGCGCACATGGGGCAAAGTCCAGCGAGACCGCTATTTGAAGAGCATAGACGCTCGTTGCCACTGGCTGGCTGAAAATCCCCGGCTGGGCAAGCATCGAGCGGATATTTGTGCGGGTTATTACAGCTTTCCTGAAGGCCGCCATGTAATTTTCTATATGATTGGCAGCAACACCATTGATATTATCGGCATTCCACACAAGGAAATGGACATTATCAGTTACTTCTCGGAAAACCGACATGACTGACGTTGTTGTTGCGGGTTTTCCATGCGCCGCCATTCAAGCTAAGATTAAATCCATGATAAACAGACTATACCGATTCTCTGCTAAAGGGCTTCTGCAAGGAGGTCTTTTCTCTATGGCTGTATTGCTGTCCAGTGTCAGCTGGGCGAGCACCAAGCCTGTGCAGCCCGCCGTTGCCACTGCGCACCCGTTGGCGACGCAGGCGGCGCTGGCGATTCTCGCTCAGGGTGGCAATGCCTTTGATGCGGCGATTGCCGCCACGGCGGCGCTGGCGGTGGTCGAGCCGTACGGCTCGGGGCTGGGCGGCGGTGGCTTTTATCTGCTGCGCGATGGCAGGCGCGGCAAGCATCTGATGCTCGATGCGCGCGAAGTGGCACCGCTGGCAGCCTATCCGCATATGTATCTGCATGCCGATGGCTCGGTGGACAAGGACAAGTCCATCAACGGCCCGCTGGCGGCGGGCATTCCCGGCATTCCCGCCGCCCTGCAATATCTGGCCGCCAAGCGCGGCAAGCTGCCCCTGGCGCAAAGCCTCGCCCCGGCTATTCAGTTGGCGGAGCAGGGTTTTGCCATAGATCAGCGCCTGCTCAGTATGCTGGGCTTTCGTCAGGCGGCCGTGCAAGCCTCCCCGGCAGCGGCAGGCGTCTTTTTGAATGATGGTGAATTGCCCAAAGCGGGCGCGTTGCTGGTGCAGAAGGACTTGGCCAACACCCTGCAAGCACTGGGCAAACACGGTGCCAAGGGCTTTTATCAGGGCGAGATTGCCAAGGCACTGGTCGAGGGCGTGCAGCAGGCGGGCGGTATCTGGACGCTGGAGGATTTGGCGCAGTACCGCGTGCAGGAGCGCGAGGTGATCGAGGGCGAATACCGGGGTATGCGGATAGTCTCCGCAGCCCCCCCTTCCTCGGGTGGCGTGGCGCTGCTTGAGATGCTCAACACCCTGGCGCAATTTGATATGGCGGCGCTCAAGCCACACCAGCGTCTGCATCTGGTGGTCGAGGCCATGCGCCGCGCCTACCGCGACCGCGCGCAATACCTCGGCGACCCCGATTATGTCAGCATCCCCGTGGACAGACTGACCAGCCCGCTGTATGCCGCCGGGCTGGCCGCGAGTATCCGCGAGGACCGCGCCACCTTGAGCCGCGCCCTGCCCGGTGTGGGCGGCGCGCGCAAGGGCGAAGACACCACCCACTTCTCCATACTCGACACGCGCGGCAATATGGTCGCCGCGACCTTATCCATCAATTACCCCTTTGGCAGCGGCTTTATGCCGCCGGGCACCGGGGTGCTGCTGAACGATGAAATGGACGACTTTGCCGCCAAGCCCAATGTGCCCAATGTCTATGGCTTGATTGGCGGCGCTGCCAACCAGATAGAGCCGGGCAAGCGCATGTTGTCGAGCATGAGTCCCACCATTGCCGAGTATGGTGACCGCATTGCCGTGCTCGGCACGCCCGGTGGCAGTCGCATTATCAGCATGGTGCTGCTGGCGCTGCTGGATTTTCGCGCCGGCGGTGATGCCGAGTCGATGACCCGCCTGCCGCGCTTCCACCACCAGTTCTTGCCCGATGTGATTCAATTTGAACCCGCCGCGCTGGACGCCGACATGCAGCTGGAGCTGCAACTGCTGGGGCACGAGATCAAGTCCCTGCACCGCCAGTACGGCAATATGCAAGTGGTGCTGTGGGACAAGGCCACGGGCAAGGTCGATGCCGCCTCCGATCCGCGCGGCATCGGTCGCGCGGATCTGGGCAGCTACGCGCAATGATGAGCCAGACATGCTGAGTTATCGACACGCCTGCCACGCGGGCAACCACGCCGACGTGCTGAAGCATCTGACGCAGATGCTGATTTTGCAATCCCTGCGCCGCAAGGAGAAGCCGTTTTTGTATCTGGATACGCATGCCGGGGCGGGGCGCTATGATTTGCAGACAGCACTGGCGGAGAAAACCCGCGAGTATGAGCAGGGCATCGCCCGGGTGCTGGCCGCCGCTGATAAACAACTGCCCGCGCCGCTGCGCGACTATGTGCAGCTGATTACCGCCATGAACCCCGCTGCCGAGCTGCGCTACTATCCCGGCTCACCGTGGCTGGCCGAGGGCTTGCTGCGCGGGCAGGACCGCGCCCGGCTGTATGAGCTGCACCCTGCGGATCAACGCCTGCTGGCGGCGACGATGGCACAGTCGGACAAGCGGGTGCAGCTGTGCAAGGCGGATGGCTTTCACGCCCTCAAGGCAGATTTGCCGCCGCTGGAAAAGCGCGGCCTGATATTGATTGACCCGCCCTATGAGATCAAGACGGACTACACCACCGTGGTCAAGGCGGTGCAGGCGGGCTACCAGCGCTTTGCCACCGGCATCTATGCGATCTGGTATCCGGTGGTGCAGCGGGCGACGGTTGACGACCTGGAGCAGGCGTTTCAAGCCAGCGGCATTCGCGCCATCTTGCAATGCGAGCTGAATGTGCGCGCCGACAGCACGGAGTACGGTATGACCGGCTCGGGCATGCTGGTGATCAACCCGCCGTGGCAGCTGGCGGATCAGCTCGGCGCGGCACTGCCGTGGCTGGTCGATTGTCTGGCGCAGGACAGCGCCGCCAATGGCCGTGTACGCATGCTGGTTGGCGAGGCATAGCCTATGCGGATAGTCTGTAGCAGCGGCCTGATCGACGGAGTGAAATATATCCCCTCGCCCAACTGTGATGCGCGCGCGGGCGATGAAATCAGCCTCGCGGTGATTCACAATATCAGCCTGCCGCCCAATGAATTTGGCGGTGACGGCGTGCAGCAGCTGTTTACCAACTGCCTCGACCCCGCCGAACATCCCTACTACGCCGAGATTCACCAGCTGCGCGTCTCCGCGCATGTGCTGATTCGCCGCGATGGCGAACTGATTCAGTTTGTGCCCTTCCACCGCCGCGCCTGGCATGCCGGGGCATCGTGCTTTGCCGGGCGCGAGCAATGCAATGAATACTCCATCGGCATTGAGCTGGAAGGCTGCGACACCCAGCCCTTCACCGATGCGCAATACGACAGCCTGACCGAACTGCTGCAAGTCCTGCTCACAGCCTATCCGCATATCACCCCGGCGCGCATCACCGGGCACAGCGAGATAGCACCGGGGCGCAAAACCGACCCCGGCCCCTGCTTCGACTGGCCGCGCCTGCACCGGCAGCTCCGCGAGCGGCTTTGCCAAGTGCACGATTAACACCCATAATCCCCTTTATGACTTTAATTGCCATAATCCTTGCCCTGATTATCGAACGCATTATCGGCGGCGCGCATCTGCTGCACAATTTCACCTGGTTCGAGCGCTGGGCGGCGGCGCTGGAAAGCCGCCTGCCGGACGGTGCGCCGCCGGCGCTGTGCTTTGCCCTGGTGGTGCTGCCCTTGCTGCTGGTGCTGTGGCTGTTGCAATACCTGCTGAGTGACTGGCTATGGGGTTTGGCCGGTTTTGCTTTGGATGTGCTGGTGCTGTCGGCCTGCCTTGGCCCGCGCCTGCTGGATAGCGATGTTGACGACTACCTGAACGCGCGCGAGCAGGGCGATGCCCAGGCCATAGACCGCACCCAGCGCCAGCTCACCGGGAAAAACCGGGCAGAGAGCTTAAGCGCCGAAGTGCAGGCGCTGACCGAGAGCGTGTTTTATCAGGCCAATCTGCGCTGGTACGCGGTGATTTTCTGGTTTCTGCTGGCCGGTGCGGGCGGCGTGGCGCTGTATCGCCTGACGCTGCTGCTGTGCGCAGACCATCGCGCTGCCGGGCAGCTGGCGCGGCAGGTGTACGGCGTGCTGGGCTGGCTGCCCGCGCGCATCAGCGCTCTCTATTTCGGCTTGATGGGCAGTATGGATGAAGCCCTGTACGCCCTGCAAAGCGCGCACCGCAGTCAGACCGACTGGGCGGAGGGCAACCGCCGGGTGCTAGCACACACCGGCTGCGCCGCCATCAATATGGAAATGCCGCCGCAGCACGACGCCAGTCAGGACTTGTCCTGGGCGCGCGCGGCCAACTGGGTGCGCCGCGCGCGCGGCCTGTGCCTGCGGGTGCTGATGCTGTGGCTGGCCACCGTGGCCTTGTTCACCCTGATGGGCTGGATGATGTAGCGCCGCTTTTTAATGCGGATAGTCTGCGGGAGGCGCTTGTTCAGCTTCTCTGACGCCACGCTCAATGAATACGGATAGCTCCGTGACCCTGCAGCATATCCGCATAAGCCTCTCACCAGTTGTCATTTCGCGCCATTTTGGATGCTTCGGCGCGGTGGCGCGGGGAAACCGTAAACAATTGCAATTTAAACGGTCGTTTGTCTAAAAACTGTACGCAGTTAACCGTTTATTCACAGCCAGGCGGTACAATCTGCCCCGTAAGCACATTGAGGTAATGAAATATGAATAAATTAAAGACAATGTTCTGGCTGGGTCTGGCCTGTTTTGCCGGTAGCGTCAGCGCCGCTGATTTTACCGTGTACTGGAGTGCCGATGGCGTAGCGCCCACCCAGGTACAGGCGCTGGCCGGGCAGTTTCAGACCGCCTTGCAGCGCGAGCTGGGAATTGATGCCGAGGTGATCGTCGCCGATGCCGCGCAGGTCAGCCAGGCGGCCAAGCGCCAGCAGCTCGATATGCTGATTACCTGTAACGAGGTGAGCTCGACCTACGGCGTGCCGCTGGAGCGTTTGTCAAGCCAGGCCGCTCAGGGCTTGAGCTGTATCGGCGGGCACAACACCACCGCCTGGACGCTGGCCATGGATCAGGATATTAAGCGCCGCAGCTCGGGCGAGTTCTGGGTATATTTTATGCGCGACTCGGCGCACTTTGCCCGCCTGCGCGATGTGCGCGCTGCCCTGCCGCAGATCCGCAAAAGCCTGCCACTGGATACGCTGACCACGGCGGTGCTGGTGCCGCAATAGCGCGGCACGGCCTTGTAGGATTGAGATGGGAAAAAGTCATTACATCACCCGCGCCGGCTACGATGCGCTGGAGCGCGAGCTGAACCAGCTGTGGAAAGTCGAGCGCCCCGAGATTACCAAAAAGGTCGCCTGGGCGGCCTCGCTGGGCGATCGCAGCGAGAATGCCGACTACCAGTACAACAAAAAGCGCCTGCGCGAGATTGATCGGCGGGTGCGGTTTTTAAGCCGGCGCCTGGATGAGTTGCAGGTGGTCTACCCCTCACCACAGCAGGCGGGCAAGGTGTTCTTTGGCGCTCAGGTGGCGCTGGAGGATGAGCAGGGTGAGCGGGTCAGCTACCAGCTGGTCGGTGCCGATGAATTTGATTCCAGCAAACACAAAATCAGTATCAACTCGCCACTGGCGCGGGCGCTGCTCGGTCAGGCAGTCGGCGATGAAGTCCGCGTGCAAACTCCCAGCGGGGTCAAGTATTGGTCGGTGCTGGCGATTACTTATCCGGATTAGCTCCAATTAACCCCGCCGACTTGTCGGCTTGCCCCGCCTGCTGCGCTGGCCTGCCCGCTGCCCTGTTCTACGCTCTGCCCGATGTTCTGCCTGCCGCCCAGCGCGCAGCTGTGGCGCATCCACGCGACACCACTCGCCGGGTTGCAGCTCGCCGAGCTGCCACTGGCCAATCTGCGCGCGAATCAGGCGTAGGGTGGGGAGGCCAACACTGGCAGTCATGCGCCGCACCTGACGGTTGCGCCCCTCGTGCAAAATGATCTCCAGCCAGCAGGTGGGAATCGCGCGGCGCTCGCGCACTGGCGGCTGGCGCGGCCACAGCGCCGCAGGCTCGCTGATGGTGCGCACCTCGGCGGGGCGGGTCTGGCCGTCCTTGAGCGTCACCCCGGAACGGAGCTGTTGCAGACTATCCGCATTCGGCTCGCCCTCGACCTGCACCCAGTAGGTCTTGGCGGTTTTGTGTCGGGGGCTGGTAATCGCGTTTTGCAGCGCGCCGTTATCAGTGAGCAGCAGCAAGCCCTCGCTGTCCTTGTCCAGCCGCCCGGCGGCGTATACCCCTTTAACCGGAATATAATCGCCCAGCGTTGCGCCGCCGTCGGGGTCGGTAAACTGGCACAGCACGCCATAGGGCTTGTTAAACAGAATCAGTGTCATGCCGGGAGTGGCTCGCCTGCTCGCGCCGCGCGCTGCCAGTCGAGCTTCTGGTTGAGCAGCGCGGCAATATCATCGGTTTCGATATAGTCCACACCCATGTGCAGATACGCCTCCAGCTGGTCTGCCCGGTTGACGGGGTAAATCATCCACTGGCAGTCGAGCCACTGCGGCAGCTGCGCAGGGAGGATGGCAATATCGGCGCACAGCGTTTGCGGGCGCAGCTTGCGGGCAATCGCCGCGCTGGCAGCGCTGAAGTCATCGAGCACCCAGACAATCTCCGCGCAGCCATTGGCGCGGGCATAGGCCAACGCCGGGTGGTGAAAGGAGATCATCTGCCGCCGCGGCCCCAGAGCGTGCGAGGTGGCGAGAATCGTATCCATCAATGCGGCCAGGCCAAAATGCACCAGTGAGTGGGTCTTGGGTTCAATAAACACCGTCACCTCGGGATAGTCCAGCAGCAGCTCGACCACTTGCTGCAAGGTGCACAGCGGCTCGCCGAGAAACTGCGTCCCAAAGCGGCCAGGCTCGTGGGCGCTCAGGCCTTGCAGACGGGCATCATCGCATTGATAAATCAGCGCATCGCAGCCGGTGACGCGCAGCAGGTTGTCATCGTGAAACACATAGGCCGTGCCGTTGGCGCTGCACTGCACATCAAACTCCACCGCTTTGGCACCGGCGCGAATCGCCGCCTCAATACCGCTCAAGGTGTTTTCAGGGTAGCGGGCAGGAAAGCCGCGGTGTCCGACGAGTGAAGTCATGGCGTTCAGGGGTGCTCTGTTAGATACTGCGGGCAGTATAGAGTCCGGAGCGTTGGCAATGAAGAAAATAATGCTGTTTGTTCTACTGGCAACCATTATAGTAACGGCTGCATTAACACTGAGGTTTCACAGCATGGCAAAACAATCCCGAAGCATCGCCAATGCCGGGCTGGTTGACGGCGCACTACAGGCCTGTCCCAATCGCCCCAGCTGCGTATGCAGCACCGACCCGCGCAAGCCGCACGCCATCGCCGCGCTCACCATCCCCGAGGGCACCGAGGATGCGATTGCCGCACTGGCCGAGATTATCCGGACAATGCCCAATACCCGCATCCTCAAGCAGGAGGCGAACTATCTGCACGCCACCTTTACCAGCCGAGTGTTTCGCTTTATTGATGATGTCGAGCTGCTGCTCGACGGCGACCAGGTGCAAGTGCGCTCGGTATCCCGGGTCGGCCACTCCGATCTGGGCGCCAACCGCAAGCGCGTAGAGGCCATTCGCGCACGTTTTCAATAAAGGCGGAGCGGCGCAGGAGCGGTTAGTGAGCAAAGCCAATACTTTGCGTTATGCGGATAGTCTAAAAACAGGCTTGTTTATAGGCCTCTTAAAAGAAATAGTGATAAGCCAGCCCGGCTCGGGTCAGACCCATGGAAAAATTGCGACTGCCTGACTCCACATCCAGCTCGCGGTAGTCCAGGCTCAGGCTGATGCTGGCCTTGTTGTGGCCGCTGGCGGGAAAGTAGCGCCAGCCGATGCCGAGCAGGGGCGAGTAGACATCATCGCTGCTGCGGATGCGCCCGCCGCTGACCGAGCGGAGCACCTGCTCATAGCGCATCACGGCCAGCCCGGTTGTGAGCAGCAACTGCTGCCGCGCCGCGACTGGCAGCGACCAGACCGCCGCCGTATCAACAGTTTTAATATCCATGCGCAAGCCGCTGCTGGTTTGCGTGTCGTAGCGCCCTAGGCGACCCAGCGATAGCTCGGCCTGTAGCCACGGGCGCAGCTGATAGCCGAGGCTGAACTGGCCGCCGTTATCGTGGTCGCTGTCGAGTTTGGCGCTGCTGACGGCGCGGGCATAGCCGGCATCGTCAAGCTGCGTCACCGCCACATCCAACCCCACAGACCAGGGCTGACTCCAGCTGACCGCACTGCCCGCAAGCAGTACAAAAAATAATCCCCAGCGCAACATGGCGGCTCCCGTAGACCGATTAACTTCCCGCGATACTATTTTATCGCTATGCTATTGGCAACCAGAGGAGTAGCAAATATGGCATGGGCACAGTTTAATACCTTGATGGCGGCGGCCTTGTCGCTCGTCCTGCTGGCAGCTTGTGATGCGAGCTCGTCAGCCAAGGGCTTTGGCGATAAGACCACCACCAGCGACAGCGATAATATCGCCTTGCAAGTGGCCGAGCTAAACGTCGCCGAGCTGAACTACACCGCGATCAGCGCCAGCGAGTTTGTCGGCGAGTATTTTGATCTGGCCAATATAGTCAGCTCCACCCAGTTCTGGATTTCCGATCCGCTGCAGTTTACGGTTCCGGCCAGCGTGATTTCCTTTAGCCTCAGCTTTCACAGCGCCCTGGCGGGTGATGACTTGTTTCTGGTGAATCTGATCAACCCCAATGGTGACAGCGTTGCCCTGCAGCGGGTGTCGGCCTGTTTCAGCGACTTCTGCGCCCTGGTTATGCCCAACCGCCCGGAGGCCGAATTTGCCGCCATCGCCGGTGACTGGTCATACCAGATTGTGGTCGAGCAAAATGCCATCAGCCGCGCAGACTTGCGCAATATCCGCGTCAATATGCTGGCGCGGGTTGGCAGCGCCCCCGACCTGAGCGACCCACTGCCCGTGGTTATTCCAGTGCAGGCTTATGTTACCAGCAGCGTGATGTCCAGCCACGCTATCAACAGCGCCATGAATCAGCTGGTCAATCTGTTCAAGAGCAACAATATCGTGATTGACTTCAAACCCGTGATTTACCTGCACGACAGCGAACTGGAGAGCGTCTCCCCCGACTACACTGATGTGCGCACCCGGCAACTGCTGGCGCGCGGCGCGGCGGATGTCGCCAATATCTACTTCGTCAAGGACTTTGCCACAGGCGCAGGGCAGGGCGGCAGCCTGGCCGAGCACCCGCGCATGCCCGGCGAGACCGCAAGCCTGCTCGGCATCGCCCCGGGGATTCCCGGCACACTGGGCGTGCAGGGCAATGGCAATGGCGTGCTGGTAGCTCTGGGCGAGACCCAAAGCGGCGACAGCGGCAGCCGCTACGTGACTCGCAGCAGCAGCGAACTTGCCGCCGTGACCGCCCACGAGCTGGGGCATTTTCTCGGCCTGTACCACACCACGGAAATCGATGCCTCCGCCCAGGACGTGCTGGCCGACACCCCGGTGTGTACGCTGGGAGATGACGAGACCCGCATCGACCCGGCCACCTGCCCCGACGGGCAAAACCTGATGTTCCCGCTGCTCCACGAGGACGGCGGCACCGTACTCAGCCCCGGCCAGCGCTTTGTCCTGTCGCTGTCGCCATTGGCGCAATAGCGCCGCCAATACCCCGGCTGGGAGGCTGTCCGCATAGTGCAAGCTATTGGTTTGCCTTCCTAACCCCAGCCTCTTGGGGAGGCTGAATTTGTGTGTTTTTCAGGGTTTTAAATTATGGGTGTTCTTTATTCTTAGTTATTGGTTCAGGCTATTAAGTATTTCGCTTTGAAATTGATTGATTTCCTGCAATTTTCCTTTGTGAATTATAAACTGACTCTTTTTCTCCCCAACGTATCCGCCAAACCTATTCTTAGCGTTAATACCTGAAGCGATATACCAACCACAACCCCCTTTAAATTTTGCCTTCTGTGGAGAAGTGAATCTATATTGGGCGCTCATTGGATCATAAAGTCCAACACTCAAATAATCGATAATCATTTGTTTGTAATTGTCAGGGTAAGGATCACAATTAAGGCTAGCAGCTTCTTCTGGAGTGGCTGGTTGTATACCAGCACAACTAGAAATAAATAAGACTGATGAAATTAAAAAGACATTTTTCTTCATTGCATTTCTCCTTGCTAGAAATATCAGGGTTGGTTTTACGGCTGAACATGATTTTTTACCGCCCCCGAATTTATATCACACCACCGAGTAAAAGGTAAGATATATCTGGTTATAAATGGTCTGCTATATCGTAACTATATGACCTACTCAATTTAGTAGGTACTGATGGTGTCGGGCTTAAAAGCAGAAGTAATTACTTCTATCGGTAAGAACATAAGGGAACACCGTAAGAATCATGGTCTGACACAGGAAAAGCTGGCCGAGGAAGCGAACTGTAGTGAAAAACACTTATCTGCGGTAGAAAATGGCAGGCTAGATAACGTTTCTATCGGCTATCTTATAGATATTGCTACCGCCTTGGATATTGATTACATGGAGTTACTAAAGCCTTAGTTATACAGAACTCCCTTAGCGTCTCTACGCGAGAAAAGTTAAGATAGTTGTATGCAATCTACACCCACTTTACAAAAAGAATAAAAGAACACCCATAAATTAAACAAGCCCCAATCGACGAGATAAGATGGGTTGTCGAATAGGTGGGAAGGTTTGGCTAGTGTGACAGGACAGCGTGTATCAGGCTCAAGAAGGGCTGTTTTTGGCTTATCCGCATGACAAGGAGACTCATGCGGACAAGCCACAGGGTCGCGAGCGTTCCTTCGCTCTTGCGACATTTCCCACATCCCTGTGGGTCAGACGTGGCGGGTTTCCGCATTGCAGGGAGCACAATGCGGACGACTCCCAGGGCCGTGAGTGCTCCATGCACTCTGATGGCATTCCCCACATCCCTGTGGGTCAGAAGGAGGAGTTTGCGCATGACAGGGAGACTCATGCGGACAAACCACAGGGTCGCGAGCGTTCCTTCGCTCTTGCGACATTTCCCACATCCCTGTGGGTCAGACGTGGCGGGTTTCCGCATTGCAAGGAGCACAATGCGGATATGCTAGAATACCTCCCTTGTATCATCACCCCTGCCACAGGCTGTACCTGATTATGATTACCCAACTGCTACGCTCCGCTGCTCTTAGTGTTATCACCCGACCCACGGCGGGTTTTTTGGATACGGTGAGTCAGCACTACCGCGTTTTGCCGACGCATATTGATTTTAATATGCATGTTAATAATGCTCGCTATCTGGAGTATTTCGAGCGTGCGCGTTGGGATCATGCGGTGCAGACGGGCAGTTTTGCCAGTTTGGTGCGTCAGGGTTATAACTTTATTGTCGCGGGCATTGATGTGGGTTATATCCGCGAGCTAAAGCTGTGGCAGAACTTTGCCATCGAAACGACCTTTGTCGGCTGGGATGAAAAGTATTTCTATCTGGAGCAGCGCTGCACGGTGGATGGCAAGATTCACGCCTATGCGCTGGTCAAGGCGTTGTATCTGCAACGGGGCAAGCCCGCCGCGCCGCAGCAGGTCGGCCGCGCTCTGGGGCTGGAGATCGCCGCGCAGCAAGTCCCCGCGCATATTGCCCTGTGGAAAGATCTCGCTGCCGCCAAGCGCAGTTTTAGCCAGGGCGCGGGTTAAGGAAGCATTGAACAAGTTTTTTAGATTGTTCTATCACGTAGGTCATTGACTTTCCTCCCTCACCCCAACCCTCTCCCAGAGGGAGAGGGGGCTTAAATTTATTCGGCCTGCATTTCCTCGCGCACTTGTTTGACCTTGCCGCGCAGTACAAAGGATTTTTGCAGTGCCTTCATGGTCACCACGGCTTCTTCAATCGCCTGAATGGCTTGCTGTGAGGCGCGCGGAATCTGCGGGGCAATCTCGGCCATCGCCGGGGTGAGTTTGTGCAGTTCGCTGCTCATCTCTGACAGGTTTTTAATCAGCACCGGCAGGCGTGGGGCAATCTCCGGCATATTTTCGACCAGCACCGGCAGCATTTGATTGAGCTGCTCGGTGATGTGTTGCAGGCCGCGCAGGCTGTTGAGCAGGCGCTCCTGTTCGTTCAGATCGCCGGCCAGTTTCGCCATCTCGCGCGACATGTGGTTGACGTTTTGCAGCAGGGTCGGCAGCTCCTCGGCCAGCGTTGTCATGCGCGCGAGCAGCTGGCTCAGTGAGGTGCTCACGCCCTGCTGATTCAGGGCGTAGGTAAATGCGCGCATATCCTCGGCTATCGAGGTCAACGTGGTCATCAACGGCCCGAGCAAGCGCCCACTGAGTAAGTCCACCACATCAATCCCGCGCAGGCTGGGGATGCGGCTGCCCTCGGCGAGCACTGTGCTGCTGTCGCCTGCGCTCAGTTCCAGCACTTTCTCTCCGACCACAAAGGGACGCACCACCTGCACCTGGCTGCCCTCGACCAGGTAGTGCTGGTATTTTCCAGAATATCAAAGCTCACCTTCACTCGCCCCGCCGATTGCAGCTCGACCGATTCCACCCAGCCCGCAGGCAGGCCGAATATATGCACTTTGGTGCCGACATGAATACCCGAGGCGGTGGGCACTTCGGTGTAGTAGCCAATCTTGGTCGCCAACCAGCCCTTTTTGACCACCACGGCCGCCGTCAGCGCCAGGACACCCACCGCAGCTATCAGGACAAAGGCGCCGGCGATGCGCTCGTATTTGTTGAAATCGGGTTTAATCATGGTGGGGGTTCTCACAAGGGTAAATATTGCCCTGGTCTACGCTTAGCCGGGCACTGATCAGCTCATCCAGAAATGCGGCCTGGGGCGAGACAATAAACACATGCTTCAGCCCGCCATGCGCCCGCTGTTCCTTGAGCAAGTCGACGAGCAGCTGCCGATCTGCGTGTCCGAGGCCGGCACCGGGGTTGTCCAGCAGCAACAGTTCCGGCTTGAGGATCAAGGCGCGCGCCACGACAACGCGCCGCCAATAGGTGCTGGACAAGTCCGCAGGGTACGCGTCCTGAATGTCCAGCAGGCCGAATCGCTCCAGCTGCGCCTGCGCCTTGCGCCGCGCCTGCTGCGCGTTGTCGTCGGCGTGGTATTGCAGGGGCAGCATCAGGTTTTCCAGCACGGTTTTGTTGCCAATCAAGCCGCCGTGTTCAAAGCTGTAGCCGATATTGAGGCGATAGGGCAAAAACCCGGCAAAGCTCAATGCGGATACGTTGGTGTCGTTGATGTAATAGCCGCCCTGCTCGGGCAGTACCAGCCCGGCCATAATCTTTAGCAGCAGGCTTTTGCCCGCGCCCGCCGCGCCCTCTATCAGCACAAACTGATGCAGGGGGAATTCCACATTCAGATGCGCAAAGCAGACCGCGCCCTGTTCATTCTTCACGCTAAACTGGCGCAGGCGCAGGCGCTCAATCGGCATCATAGCTCGCCCCGTATGGCAAACAGCAGCAGATAAAACAGTACCGAGGTGCCGACATTGAAGGTCACCACATACGACAGGCAGCGCATCACCGCGCGGGTGGTGGCCACGGGCACATCGTGGTGGTTGCGGCGCACATGCAGGCCGTAATAGCAGGCGATGGAGAAAATCAGCACGGCATTGACCACCACTTTAAAGACAAACACAAACCAGCCTTCCGGCTCGCCCAGGGCGCTTAACACCACATCAAAGTAAAAGCGTGGATCCATTTCGTGAAAGAACGCGGTCAATCCATAGCCGCCGAACAGGGCAAAGAAGACAAAGTAAAAGGACAGTGCCCCCACGCTCAATATCCCCCCCATCAGGCGCGGATAGACGACAAAGCTGTAGGGATGGATGCCCATCACTTGCAGGGCTTCGATTTCGGCATTGGCGCGCATATTGCCCAGCTGCGTGCTGACCGCCGTGGCCGAGCGGGCAATAACAATCAGTGCCGTGAGCAGCGGTGCGACCTCGCGCACAATGGTCAGCACCAGAAACTTGCCGACAACCTCCTGCCCGCCAACAACATTAAACTGCGACACTGCCTGCAAAATCGCCGCCGAGCCGGTCAACAGCCCCAGGGCAAAGATAATCGGCATGGCCTGCCAGCCAGTAAAGTAAACCTGGTGCAGCACCTCGCCCAGAATCGAGCGCGAGGAGTTGGGCTTTTCCAGCCAGGCCGAGCGCAGCGCCAGCCAGGCCAGGGCAAAGATATCGATCAGCAGATAAATATGGCTCATCAGCGCCCGCCCCAGTACATCGACGGGATAAAACACTCTTGCCGGATTATGCCTTGTCTGCATTCGTGGTAGCCTGTTTTACTGATAAGCTGTGCGGGTGATGCCGATAGGCCGACATTACCGCCGCACTATAACAAATCGCGGCGGCAGTGAAAGCCGGCAAGGCTTGCAGGGTGCTTGAAGGGGGTGTTTTTGGACTATCCGCATTGCATGGAGCTTTATGCGGACATGCTACACGGCCACGGGTGCTCCTTGCACCCTTGTGACATTCCCCACGTCCCTGTGGGTCAGATGTAGCTAGTTTCCGCATTGCATGGAGCTTTATGCGGATAGCCTGCATGAGGCTTGATTTATGCGGCCTTAAGGAATCTCTGAATAAGGAGAGCATGCATGCTCAACAGGCTTATTTAGAGCTGCCTTAACCAGTTTGAAATATATGACAGGTTTAATACACTCGCTTCTATTGAGAGATGACCGATGAAAAACAAACGCATTCTGATTTTAGAGGATGACCAGGCAATTCGCGAGATGATTGGCTTTGCCCTGCGCCGCGAGGGTTATGAGTATATTGAGGCCGCCTCTGCCAGTGCCGCCGAGGCGCTGCTGGACAGCCAGGTGCCCGATCTGATGCTGGTGGACTGGATGCTGCCGGGGATTAGTGGCGTGGAATTTATTCGCCAGATCAGAAAGGATGCACGCCTGGCTGATATGCCGGTGATTATGCTCACCGCGCGCGCTGAGGAGGACGACCGCATCATCGGTCTGGACTCGGGTGCCGACGACTATATCAGCAAGCCATTCTCGCCGCGCGAGTTGATGGCGCGCATCCGCGCCGCCCTGCGCCGTACCCGACAGGAAGAGGGGCGCATTCTCAAGGTTGGCAGCCTGAGCATGGACATTGATGGTCACCGCGTCAGCTGCAATGGCGAGACCTTTGATCTCGGCCCCACCGAGTACAAGCTGTTGCAGTTCTTAATGGAAAACCCCGATCGCGTATACAGCCGCGCACAGTTGCTCGATCATGTCTGGGGGCATAATGCCTATGTCGAGGAGCGCACGATTGATGTCCACGTCCTGCGCCTGCGCAAGGCGCTCAGCCCTTACGCCTGTGATAAAATGCTGCAAACCGTGCGCGGGGCGGGCTATCGCTTCTCGGAGTAGGGTGTATTCAGACTATCCGCATAGCGTAGTTTGTTGATTAACCCCCCCTCCCTCTGGGAGACGACTCCAGGAGGGAGGAGTTAGAGCGACGCAGGAGGCTAAAGCCGAGGGCTGGGGTGAGGGAGGAAAATCAACGACTTACGCAATGCGGATAGTCTGTGGAAGCACTTGTTCAGAGGTTCCTTAAGGAATCTCTGAACAAGTCGCGAGCGGCTTTTCACTGGCCATAATCCGCTACTTCTTCGTTGGAAAACTTGGAAATAGCTGGCTAATCCCGGCGTTTTCCGCCTCGAATTAGCGAATTCTGTCTTAGTGAAAATTCCACTCAGACTTATTCAGAGCTTCCTTAAATAAAGGGCAGAGAGAGATACAATGTACAAAAGTGGCTGGATGGGTGAAAAATGGCGCTTGCTGGGCATATTGCTGCTGGGCGCTGTGAGTGGTTTGCTGTCCGGGCAATGGTTGCTGTGTTTTCTGATTTGCATCAGCTGCTATGCGCTGTGGCACCTCAAGCAGCTGCGCCGCGTGGAGCAGTGGCTGCGTCACCAGGGCGGTGAAGATAGCGCTCCCGTGGCCTTTGGCCTGTGGAACGAGCTGATCAATCACATCTACCGCCTGCACAAGCGCCACGACAAAATCCTCCAGCACCAGAACAAGCTGGCGCAACGCTTTGAGCAAACCGCTCAGGCCACGCCCGATGCCACCATCGTTATCGGTCAGCATGGGGATATTCGCTGGGCCAATACTGCCGCCGAGCGTTATATCGGCATTCGCAACCCGGGGGATATTGGGGTACGCCTGACCAACCTGATACGCGACCCCGAGTTTGCTCAATTTATCAACCAAGCCAGCGCCGACAGCAGCATCAATATCAACTCCCCCGTTGACAGCAATACCCACCTCAATGTCCGCATGGTGCCCTACCGCGATGGCGAATATCTGCTGACGGCCAGGGATATCTCCGAGCTGATTCGCGCCGATGCCATGCGTCGCGATTTTATCTCCAACGCCTCGCACGAGCTGAAAACCCCGCTGACCGTGATGATGGGCTATCTGGAGCTGCTGGAGAGCGAACCGGGGATTGCCGAGGACTT
>PDWJ01002254.1_pt1 | contig 21085 bp, 18 predicted proteins | sample 1430881 | NCBI WGS metagenome assembly PDWJ01 (sample SAMN01162460, study PRJNA174530) | Oral metagenome, whole genome shotgun sequencing project. | biome: Marine environment; feature: Marine mammal; material: Swab sample of the gingival sulcus; isolation source: swab sample of gingival sulcus... | reverse complement strand
TGGCAGGGGATGGAGAGATATCTCAGTCCGCTTTACGGATTCTCCTGATTCGGAAACCTGGGAAGAGTCAAGAGAAAAGAAGTCCCTTTGCCGACTTCGCTCTCGACCCAAATCTGTCCGGCATTTTTTTTCACTAACTCTTGACACAAAATTAATCCTAAACCAGTACCTGTCTCTCCGGCAGTCCCTTTTGTGGTATAGTTTACGTCAATACGAAACAATAGCTCAGCAGCATCACGATCAATGCCGCACCCTGTATCTGAAATGCTCAGTTCTATTTCTTGTTCGCGGATCGTGGAGGAAATGACAATTTCTCCACCTCTATCGGTAAATTTCAGGGCATTTGACAACAAATTCCGAACAACTGTATCAATCATGCTCTGATCGGCATAGGCGATGCAGTCTTCCGAAACCTCATTTTTAAGGAAAATGTGTTTCATCTCGGCCTTTGTCTCGATCATTTTCATGTTTTCTTCGACAATCCGAAATAAAAAAATTATGTTGGCTTGGCATACCATAGCTCCACGTTGCAGACGTGACCAGGTAAGAAGATTTTCAAAGAGGCCATACAGTCGCTCTGCAGAACTCTTCAGTTTTCCAATCGCCCGTTTGAGACGATTCCGGCTATACACGTCGATTTTTGCGTCGATAATCTCGCTAAATCCGATCAGGGTCGTGAACTGATTGCGCAGATCGTGGGAGATTATAGAAAAAAATTTATCTTTACTCGCATTTAACTCCTGGAGCTGCATATTAGCTTTTTGAAGCTCATCATGCGCTACAAGAAGTTCGAGTTCCGCTTGCTTACGGACGCTGAAGTCTCGAATAATCCCTTCATAGCCTATGACATCACCGGTAGGATCTTTGTACAACCTCGCGTTTGCGCTGCCCCATTCATACGATCCATCCTGTCGTTTCAACAGCACCTCAAAGTTTTCAAGTCGTTCATTCGCTTCGAGAAACATCAGAAAATCATCCAACTGCTCCTGATACACAAAGACGTCTCGAGCATTTAATGTGAGGGCCTCTTCCGGAGAATACCCCAGAAATTGCGTAATCGATGGGGAGAAGAGAAGAAAGTTCCCTTGCTTATCAATACGGTAAAATACGTCGGGAAGATTTTCGAACAACAGACGAAACTTCTGCTCGGACTCTCGCAACGCTTCTTCCGCCTGTTTCCGTTCGCGTACTTCTGTCTGTAAGTCCTGGTTCACGAGCAAAAGTTCTTCTGTCCGTTCTTTCACCAGTTCTTCCAGATGATTGCGATGCTTTTTGAGCTCTTCTTCGACATGCTTTCGTTCGCTGATATCCTCACAGCTTGTCACAATAGCGACAGGTTCTCCGTTTCGATCTTTAATAATGGCTGACATCAGCCAGACAGGAAATCGCGAACAATCCTTCCGCATGTTCTCGCTTTCCCGGACTAAACCTTTCCATTGACGAACCTGCTCGACTGTCATGGGCTGTCGCAGGTCAGGAGGGGCAAGAATCCGAACATCTTGCCCAAGCAGTTCGTCAGGTCTATAGCCATGTATCGCAGCATCAGCAGGATTGGTATATAAGATATGTCCTTCAAGATCGGAAATTGTTACACCTAATCGCATTGTATCCACGGCCTTCCGAAGTTGAAGAATTTCATTATACAGAGTCGGGGCTTCCGGGAAATAGCCCGATAAGAGTTTCTGGTGGCAAAGTGTCCTTTGAAGAGTCGTTTTTAACTCATCTTCATCAAAGGGTATCGATAAAAAATCAGAGGCCCCCTGATAAATGGCTGATTTAATCGATCGTGGGGTCGGGTTATTGAGAATCGCAATAATAGGCAAAAGAGGGTATTGCTCATATAGTTGTGTCAGAGAGGAGTTCTCAGTTCCCTGCGATGGTGAGAACTCTAGGAGAATTATGGAAATTTCGACATTATCAGCAAAATCAGGAAATACTTCTGCAAGCGAATACTGCTGGATGCATTGGAAATCTTCGGCAAACATATGCTTGCATGTTTGCTGGATGAGATTGAACATTCCTCGATCTTTCCCGATATATAGAATGTGCTTGTGCATATATTTTTCGAGATACCCCAATTTCTTTGTATTAGTTCATCAAGGTCTTCATGATAGCAATAGCAGAGGTTTTTGACTGCAAGAGAATTATTCTCTGCAATAGTATGTCCAAATGGTTCCGAAATTGTCAAGGTGAGAATTTTCGGAAACACAGAAGAGTCAAAAAGAAGGACTTCGACAGAGAAATCAAATTTCATAAATTTTGCTTGCATTCTTTTCTGAGAAATCTGACGATAGAAAAAATTCTCCACGTTTAAAACGGTTGTTATGCCCATCGTTGATACCATGGCATTTCCCGGAGTTTTTATGAACGAAATTGAGCTCAAACAAAAATTGCGTACTCTCAAAAAACTCGAAAGGAAAATTCGTTACCGGTATTTAACAAGGTCTCCGCAAAGTCCTCTCATTTGGGATGGTTTTTTCTCAACGAAAACGGCTGTTGGGGATGCCTCCATAAAATACCCGTTTCATCAATTATTGGCATCCGATCGCTTGCAACGCAAACAGATTTTCGAGGAGTTTTTGTATCTGGTCTTTTTTCAGCATCATCGAGAAGAAGGCATTACGATCGCCAGCGTTCAAGATCCGACCCTGCTTTCTTTTTTAGGTCTCCCACCTTATGCGTCTTTGTCGGACGTCAAAAGACGGTTTAGAGAATTGGCTCACAAGTACCACCCTGACAAGGGCGGGGAATCTGAAAAAATGATAAAACTCCTGGAAGTTTACCATGCCGTTTTCCCCAAAAAAAGCGTGTAAAATGGTTGGCGAGATGCCGATTTCTTTCGAAAAAGTTGGGTCGGCCCTGTCAAATTCTTCAATTCCCAAGGCCAGACAATCGATGACGAGACAATCGATGACGATTTGTGAAAGAGGTACTCTGCTATCCCACACTGATGAAATCCAGACTCTTCTTCCAGCGATGCTCTAAGGCGTTCTTGATCGGGCGATGTTGCGGGAAGGTTAGCTCAGGATCGTCTCTAACAATAGCAAATGCTTCTTCCCTCGCGGCTTCAAGAATTTTAATATCGCGAATAAGATTCGCCACGTGCAGATCGGGAAGACCGGACTGGCGTGTGCCAAAGAACTCCCCCGGGCCGCGAATTTCGAGATCGCGTTCGGCAATGACAAAACCATCAGTTGTCTCAACCATCGCATCGAGCCGTCTACGAGCATCATTGCTCATCGGATAATTCGCCATGAGCAGGCAATACGATTGTTTGGCGCCGCGTCCGACTCGGCCTCGAAGTTGATGAAGTTGAGAAAGACCGAATCGTTCGGCATGTTCGATCAGCATCACAGTCGCGTTAGCCACGTCAATTCCGACTTCAAGAACCGTTGTAGAAACGAGAATATCAAGCTCGTGCTGTTTAAACGCAGTCATCTGGCGATCTTTTTCTTCGCCCTTCATACGACCATGCACGAGCCCAACGTGATACTGCGGGAAAATATCGCGTGCCAAATGCTCGGACATTTCTGTCGCGGCTTTAAGATCCAGGTTCTCCGATTCTTCCACAAGCGGGTACACAATATACGCCTGTCGTCCCTGCGTGATTTCCCGTTCGATCAATCGATAGGCTTTTTCTCGGCCTTGCTCGTAAAATCGTCTTGTCACGACAGGCGTCCTCCCGGGCGGCAGCTCATCTAAAATAGACACGTCAAGATCGCCGTAAATCGTTAATGACAGCGTTCGGGGAATCGGGGTCGCCGTCATAATAAGAATATCCGGGTTCAATCCTTTGGCTTTCAGAGTTGCTCGTTGTAAAACGCCGAATTTATGCTGTTCATCGATCACAACTCCCCCCAATTTGTGAAAACGTACATCATGCTGTAGCAACGCATGGGTTCCAACAATTAAATCGACCTCTCCACGTTCGATCTGCAGCAGTAAGTCTTCGCGCTCTCGTTTTCTCATGCTTCCGGTGAGAAGGCAGGCGTGTATCTTATCAGAGCGCGTTGAAGAGTACAGATCCGGCTGTTTGGCTTCTCGCAGGTGTTCCAGTCCCTGGGAATCGCTTCGCTCTATAAGGTTGTTGAGGTGTTGAAGGTAGCTCGATATTTTTTGGAAGTGCTGTTCGGCCAGAATTTCCGTCGGCACCATAATTGCACCTTGATAACCAGCTTCAATTGCCGAGAGAAGGGCTATGAGAGCGACAAGCGTTTTGCCGGAGCCAACATCGCCTTGCAAAAGACGATTCATCACATGAGGCGACCGCATATTCTCCTGTATCTCATGAATCACTCTGCTCTGAGCAGACGTCAAGGAAAAATCAAGCGTTGCGCGCAAATAACTTTCAAGCACTCCTGAAAACTGAAACGCAATCCCCGATTCATGAGATTTGACGTGATAGCGTCTTATTCCCAGGCCAAGCTCCAGGAGAAAAAACTCATCAAAGATCAATCGGTGGTGAGAAAGAGAGTTCTCGGAGTTGAGCTGAATGATGTCGGCTGTCTGCTCGGGGAAATGCAACCGTTTCAACGCCAAAGGAAGTGGAAGAAAGTGATATTTCTGACGAAGAGTCTCAGGAAGGTTTTCTTGAATGGATGGCGCATACCGATCGACAATCCCTTTCATGATCTTCCGCATCTCTTTTTGATGCAGACCGTCGGTTAAGGGATAGATCGGAACAATTCGCCCTGTATGAAGTCGTTCACCCTCAGATTCAGAGGGATCGATGAGTTCATACTCCGGCTGAATCATTTCTAATCCACCATAGCGTTTCATGCTAATCTTTCCGCAGAGCACCACGCGCATTCCAGACTTGAAAATTTTTCGGAGGTAGCCCTGGTTGAACCATTTGGCTGTAAATATTCCGGTTTCGTCGCCAATCATGAGTTCAAAAATTTTAGTGCGTTGTTTCGGCGTTACTGTTACTCCGCTCGTTTTTACTTCGCCATACACCGTGCGAAGGGTTTCCCCGGGACAAAGTTTTGCGATTTTTTCAATACAGCGGCGATCTTCATAGCGGCGAGGAAAGAAAAACAGTGCGTCTTCAATCGTCTGAATCCCTAATTTTTTAAGTAAACGAGCCCGTTTTGGGCCAACTCCTTTTGCAAACTGAATTTGGAGTGACAGATCGTGGCATTGTTCCGGCAGTTCCTCCGGTTCCGGTTCGGGGATCTCAGATATGGGGGGGAGCAAAGGTGACTCTGTAGGAGGAAAGGTGGAAGAGAGCGTATTGTTGTCCGAAGATGGCGGCTTGTGCTCCGTATCGAGTGCATCAAGTTGCTCAAGCGTCTGAGACGCCTCTTGAATGACTGCAATTTTTTGAGAACGCTCTTTGTCATCGTAGTTCTGGAAGAGTTGTTGAAAACGATCTAAAAGTTTTCTGTGCTGAGGGGATAGGGCAGCAGTATACATTCGGTTGGTCCAGGCTGTCACAGTTTTTTCAAGAGCACGAACACGATCGACATAGGCAAAGTCATGTCTGGCGGAATACTCAAGTGGTTTCCGAATCTGCTGAATAGCCTCGTGTAACACAGAAAAATACAGAAAGAGCAACGCTGTATCCTCCAGCACCTTACCGACTACGCCAGAAAACACAGGTTGCTCCTCTACAAGAAAAAGTTCTGCTTTACTCAGGATGTATTTCTATTTTTGGGAATAGGGAGTCCACACACCCTGAGGGCTAAAGAACCCGTTCTGCGGTCCATACTTCATCCCATGCGGTATTCCGTAGTATCGTCCGTTCGGGAACCTCCATACGTAGACATCCGGCCGAATATTCGTTCCGGTTGTCTGCCAGAATCCTTTGACCCAGCGATTCTGCGTCATGGGCTGCGGAGGGATCCAAACCGGGCGATAGCTCCAATATCCAGGCCGCATCACCTGTACCTGAACCCAATGTCCAGGGATCCACTTGCTGCAGTATTCGGTCGAACCGGGATACTTTGATGGAGCGATCGCGCCACAACCCCATGGGCTAGAATGATACATTCCCGAAGGAACGATACCGGCAGGGCTAAAGCCCGAGCTCTCAATCCCAGCCAGAGCCGGAACTGCCAGCATGGCTAAACATGCGCATATAACAACCGATTTCAGTAATGTTTTCATAAAAAGCGACACCTCCTTTCATGAAGTGATTATGCATCATAGGCATTTTTATACATCACATAACGCTCTGCCCGTTCTCGGAGTCCCTGGATCTCATGGTCGGTGAGTTCTCGTTTTATACGACCGGGAACGCCAAGCACGAGAGAGCCAGGAGGAACAACCATGCCTTCCGTGACAAGAGTTCCGGCTCCGATGATGCAATTTTCTCCGATCGTGGCATTATCAAGAATGATTGCGCCCATGCCTATCAGACAATTTGCATGAATGATACTACCATGCACCACAGCGTTATGCCCGACAGAAACGCCATCCCCAATATCGACCGAATATTTTTCAAAGGTTCCATGCACCACAACCCCGTCTTGAATGTTACTTCGTTCTCCGATACGGATGGTGTTCACGTCTCCTCGTAGCACTGCATTATGCCAGACACTGGAATCGGGGCCGATCCTCACAAATCCTACTACTTGAGCGCTCTCCTCTACAAATACCGTAGGATGAATTGTGGGCAATACTCCTTGATACGACCTCAACATATTCTCTGCCTGTTCATATTCATAATGTGATAAGTGGCAACATGAAAACCACAGCATTTTCCAATATTAAAAATGGATAACGCCTTTAGCGTAGCGGAATTAAAAAAAAAGTTCAAGAAAAAAATGATGATATTTTATTGAACAAATAAAGAAAACCATCAGAGGTTTTAAATTTGTAAGGATTAACCTCCTTTCTTATAAGAGGTTAGCATTGTTTTTCGTGAGAGATGATAGGAAAGAAATTCTACATACTTTTAGAGATTTTCAGGAATTTTCAGGAATTTCTTCGTAAAAAGTGTTGACGGAAATACAGGAACAACGCTTGCAGACCGTTGATAATATCACGAGAGTCCCTAATAAAAATTTTTGTGAAAAAGGAGCTTGGGGAGGCATGGAAAAGTTGAGAACATCTTTTACAACTGATGATGTGCTGATGTTTCTCGGTATTGTGATGTGGAGCACAGGCGAACATCTGCTGATGCCCGTTTGCCAATCCCTGGCAATCCACTCCGCGAGAAGGGGAAAATGGGGATTACTACGAGTATCGATGTCTGCTGTACTTGTGGCATTGCTGCTATCGAGCCGTTTTCATAAATCTACGCATTACATCAAAACGGAACGGCTCTACGTGAGAAAAAAATATCTGTGCCTGTTATAAAAAACCGGCATAAATCGAAACACGCTTCAATCCTTCCGGAGCTTCAAGCCCTGGAAGGATTCTTTTCAAATGATTAAAACGCTATTCATCTGAATCTTGAGTAACCGATACTCGTTCGCCGTCTCTAATATTCCGCAAACAAGTGACCTCATCAACAACATGTCCGAAAATATTCACAGGGCTTGCTGCTCGAGGTTGGTCGTCAATGCTGGCAGGCGTTGGGCCGAAAAAGATACAGAATGCTCGTCCTGGTTCCCAGTAGCCCAGAGTGCCGACATCGACATCTGCTCGCGCATCGGCTTCAAGTTCAGTCGAGACGGGAATGGAAAAATAGATTTCATCACCCCACACATTTGCCCGGCCTTCAAGGGGTAATGCATCCCAAATTTTTTGCGCTGTCACGCTGCCGTATAGTTCTGCCTGTAAGTTCATATCTGCGACAGAGATCATTATTTTTTTCATCACGGGTTCCTTTCGTTCTAAAATCCAATGCTCTCAACCTTACACCAGGGGCAGGCACACTTAAAACATTCAATCTTTCGGATAGTGGAACTGACTAAAGGCTTTTAAAGACCGAATTGTCTTTCGCGGCGTAAATTTGTTACTGTATGCTTTCGAGAAGTCGTTTCAACTCACGTGGTGTGAACGTATATCGCGCCCGGCAAAATTCGCAAATCACCTCCGTATCCTTCTTTTCATGAGCCATTGCTGTTAATTCTTCAACGCCAAGAGTCACCAATGCGCGTTTCAGACGTGTTTTACTGCAAGAGCATCGGAATGAGAGAGGTTGCTTCGCCATGATATCAAAGGAAATACCTTCGAATATCAACTCAAGAAGTTGTTCCGGAGTCACATTGTCCCGTAAAAGCTCGGTTATGGAAGGCATGTCCTGGATATGCCGGATGACGCTCTCAACCAGCTCTTCGTCGCCCGGGGGGATTGTTTGAATCAAAAACCCACCAGAAACAGTCATGTCTCCGGAAGCCTCAATAAATGCCCCGAGTCCAATTGCTGACGGTATTTGTTCTGACTCAGTCAAATAATAGGCAAGATCCTGGGCAATTTCACTGGTACGCAGTTGAACAACACCTTTATACGGTTCTTTGAGCTGCAAATCTTTGGTCACGGTAAGAAAGCCAGCATGCCCGATCACTCCGGCCACATCGAAGGTTCCATTTTTCAGGGGCACATCGACGTGCGGTACTCCGACGTAGCCTCGTACAGTCCCTCTGCTGTCAGCTTCGACAAGAATTTTCTTTAAGGGGCCATTTCCTTCAAATTTAAGCGCAACCCGCTGCTCGTCTTTTAGTAACGCCCCCATCAATGCTCCACCGGTTAACGCCCGGCCCAATGCAATTGCTGCTGTTGGATAGGTGTCATGCTTTCGACAAGCTACATTTACTAAATCGGTTGTAATGCAGGCAAGCCCCCGAAGGGTCCCGTTACCGGTCATGCCGCGAACCAAATAATCTTCCACGAATACATCTCCTCTGAAACTTGGCGATCGTTCTCCAAGCTCGCTGCTCAAGCAGCAGGCTGAAGTCAAAATTTTCTTGATGATCAGGACGGTTCTCAACCTTTAAGCCGCCCCTCTATTCTTAAAAAATATTCAGGGGCAGAACAAATTTTTTATGTATTCTGCCCTCACATCCTACTAAACTTCCTGTAGTTTATTCGTCACTCGGATTTTTCGGTTGGATTTGCTTCTTCTTTCACTTGTTTTACGATTTTTTTATTTTTGGGACGTTTTTTCCCAAAAGAACCACTAAAAATCTTCCCTCGTTTTGTTCGTTTATCACCTTTTCCCATATTGTCACCTCCCTTCTTTAAAAAATGAGAATGCGGGGCCTGTGTAAATAAGGCTTTCCCTGATTCATAAATTTCTCCTCAAGCCATGCAAAAATTCACACGTCAAGCATGTATATTGAATCAGCTTTTATCACGTCAAGTATTTTTCCAAAATAAAGAAAAACGCGGAGGGTCACATCCCACCGTTACCAGAACTGTAAGGTTTGACTGAAGGCTTTTCGTCAAAAGTCTCTCCAGACTGCTTAAATATCCTAAAGTAGGGAACTCTCTTGCAGAGAAATAATTAACAATTTACGTCAGTTAATGATGACATTTTTTGTTACCAATTTCCCCATTTTGTTATAAAGGGAAATGACGTTCTACTGCTATTTCAGCTGAAATAAATAAGTTTCTTCATTTTATAAACGTTAATATTTTTGGCATATATCTTGCTTATAATTATAGAGAGATCGCCTGGATGAGATGTATCACAATCCTGCCAGGGTTCACATCCGCACAACTGGTTTCGGATACCTATACAGCTATCCGAAATTATTGGTGGATTGTATTTAACATTTTAGTGGATCTCTTGTCACCATATATAATTACAGGGAATGTTAGTACGGCATATTTCGATACAAAGGGATCGGTTCGAAATTTATGAAAAATGTGCGAAAGCTGATAACTGTCCTGCTTGTGATTGTAGGGGCTTTGGGAGGAACGATCTGTATTTACTTCGCATCTTTTTGGAGTTTTACCAGGGTCGTATATACCGAAGTTCAACAACGACAAGTTCTTCGTACCATTTATCATATTCCCGCGCCCTGGGCCATTCTGCTTTTTAGCATGGGATTTCTCGGTATTATCTGTGTCGGGATGGACAACAAAAGACAAAGAACAACACAGCTAAAGAGAGAGCAGCCGCCTCAAAGCCAGAGAAGACAATCGTGTAAGCCTCATGTGTTATTCCCCCATGATGTATAGAAGATAGGTCTGTTCCTGAGGACAGTCTAACCCGACAGAGTAGATTGTTTGACGCCCGCCGCAAATCATTTCTCCATATTTTATCCGGAGTGAAGGAGTGCCAAAGCGCAACTGTGACCGCTAAGGCTTCACTTCAGCATTCCCTGCTGGCGTCATGATAACGATTGGATGAGCGCCCTGGCTCGCTCCAGATCCTCTTTTGTATCAATGCTCAGCGGGATATAATCTTTCGCTGCTGTTGCAATCACCTTGATGTTGTACCCATTTTCAAGCACCCTGAGTTGTTCGAGGGCTTCGGTTTTCTCAAGAGGAGTTGGGGCAAGCTGAGTGAGTTTGAGAAGAAAATCTTTCTGATATCCGTAGATGCCAATGTGTTCGAAAGCGTGATGTCCTTCTGTGTAGCGTGGAAAAGGTATCAGAGAACGTGAAAAATAGAGGGCAAAACCTGACAAATCTGTGACAACTTTGACAACATTGGAATTTTGGAAATCCTCTTCACCGATTTCATGCATCAGCGTACACATCGGAATCTCTGGCTCATCTAGAAGTGGCGCAGCGACTTCATCAATCATAGTTGGGCTGATAAAGGGTTCATCCCCTTGTATATTAATCACGACCTGAACATCTAACTTTTGAGCCACTTCTGCAATACGATCCGTTCCGGTAGTATGCTCCTGTGACGTCATGACAGCTTTTCCCCCAAACTGCTCGACAGCCTCGACAATTCTCTGGTCGTCGGTCGCTACCAGCACATCATCTAACACATCAGCTTTCATGACATTTTCATACACCCTTTGAATCATCGGCTGACCATGAATATCTGCAAGAGGCTTCCCTTCTAACCGGGTCGAATGGTATCTTGCCGGAATTATTCCTACTGCTTTCATTGATAGATCTCCTGCTGAAATGATATATTGACAATTGAGAATTGCCAATATATCGTATTCAGGTTTACTCGACTGACCGTTTTTTCATTTTATACAGTTTTTGCGGGTAGAAAATATTCATTTTTCTGTTCCTCAATCTTGTTTACTTCCTGTCTGGCGGGCTGTTCGAAAAATCGGAAGACGTTTTCCAATGCCATCATTTAACGCAAGCTGAGAGTGATTCTGTCAAGAAATCTTGACAAATTTCTATGAGTATATACGCTTGCGTGGTGAAAAAGCCCTTTAAAACGGAATAATGGTTGGTGATATCCTTGGACCTTGCCAGGGTTTGAAACCCTGGCAAGGTTGAATACGAGACTAAGGAAAATATGAAACAGCGTATTTGGCGTCTGTGTTATGCTTGGATCGCCTGTCCTCTAGGATGGATCGTCATACATCTCCTGGCATTCAAGAACCAGAACCTCAGAGAAAGTTTGGATGGCCGGAAAGGCTTATGGCAGCGTCTTAACGCTCAGCTCGTTCAGCGAAATCGGAAAAAACCCCTCATCTGGTTTCACGTTGCCAGTGCCGGAGAATTTCTTCAGGCGCAGCCCGTGCTCGAACGATGTATACGGCACGGTTTTGAATGTGCTCTCACATTCATGTCGGTCAACGGCTATAAATGGGTACAAAATACGAAGTTTGGGCCAGGGCGGCAGCCGGTGATTATCGAGTATTTACCGTTTGATTTCGCCGCAAACATGCGACATTTTCTCAAGGAACTTCAACCATCGGTTATTGTGTATGTCAATTATGACCTGTGGCCGAATTTAATCTGGGAAGCAAACGTGGCAGGAATCCCGCAGTATCTTATTTCTGCAACGATTCAACCCCGCTCCAGGCGCTTGACATCAATGCTTGCTCGTTCGGTGTACCGTACGCTATACGCCTGCTTGAATGGAATTTTCACAGTCACCGAAAACGATCGGCAGCGTTTCCTCTCGACAAACCCGGAACATCCAAATATTCAAGTGCTCGGAGATACGCGTTTTGACAGCGTTATTACTCGGAAACGATCGCTTTCACCTCCAAAACTGCCCGCCTATCTTGAAAAGAAACATGTCATTGTGATTGGGAGCAGTTCATCAGCAGATGATACTCATATTTTCCCACCTCTAAAAGAGGCATTGCAACGCTATCCGGATGTCTTTCTGATAATCGCGCCTCATGAACCGACAGAGAAGTATTTACAGAACGCTGAAACGTTTTTTCGTGATTTTCCTGGCGAACGATTAACCGCACTGCATGAAAATCCGAGCCGGCCATCCAGAATCATTTTCGTAGATACCGTAGGAGTGCTGTCCGCCTTGTATTCCTTCGGCACTCTGGCGTATGTCGGCGGAGGTTTTTACTCACGAGTTCATAATGTCATGGAACCGAGCATTATGGGGGTGCCGGTTATCTTTGGACCCATTTATGACAATTCCCCGGAGGCCATAGATCTCTTGCAACGAGGTTTTGCGTTCTCTGTGAAAGATATGGAAGAATTTCGAACGAAAGTCTTCGAATTTCTTGAGAACCCGGACCGATGCAAACAACTCGGACAGCAGGCGCAACAACTGATCGAATCGCAGGCAGGAGCCGCCGAACGATGCTTTGAACTGATTACAATGGCAATGCCGAATGAATAAGATCGCTTAAATCCATTGACATTTTTATGACTGTGTGCCATATACGGGATGAGGTGACATCATGAAGATCGGTGAAATAAAACAGCAAAGCACATCCTTGACAAAGGCGGAAAAACTGGAACTCATTCGGTTTCTTTCTATCAAACTGCTAACAGAGGAGTGCGATCTGTTCGACCCCAGCCAATCTTACACCGTATGGTCTCCATTCGATGAGTTTCTGGCTGCCGAACAACTTCACGCATATATCCATTCATGGAACGAATAGCCTATACTGGCAGTGGGCTGCCCTATGTCGACGTGACATTGACGTATCACGATCAATCGATTTCGAGACCTGCTTTGGTAGACTCCGGATCGACACTGAATGTGCTACCCCATGACATTGGTTTTGAATTGGGATTGGACTGGGATGCCCAAACCTTTCCGATTGAGATGGAGGGCGTGTTGCGGCGGGTACCGGCATTTGCCATACAGCTCACTGCTCAAATAGGCGAATTCCCCTCTTTTCAACTCCACTTCGCCTGGCTACGGCGAACATCGGCAACGTTGCCCATCATTTTGGGCCAGATGAACTTTTTTCAGCAATTCCAGGTAATTTTTAACGGTCGTTCCGGTTTCTTTGAGCTCGAACAGCTTGTGTAATAGTTAGGGTCGCCTCAAGAAACAGCCGATACACTCTGCTCTGTCATTGTATCGAAGGGCAAAATGTGGTCCGACAGGCTCAGCGCGAATGTCACAAAAGTAGGATTATTCAAGCAGAAAGTCTGCCTTGCCCTCAATTGCCTGTACATAGCGTTCACAGATTTCATACGCCGGCATGAGAGACAGCGGCTTCGAGTAACTTCGAGAAAATTGTTCGGCCCGTGTGAGAGTTTCTTCCGTAAAATCCGGACGACCGACTACGATAAATCCGGCAGGTGTATATTTCATGCCGAGTGTCAATAAATTGCCGAACTGTTCATCGCTCACTTCTCGAATATTTGGGGGAAGGATTCTAAGGCATACGGTGCCAGTCTCACGCTCGACAAGATAATCTCGACCAAATCGTTTTTGCGACGTCTCGAGATTTTCCCGCAAGGGAAATTGTATCTGAGGTGCTTGAAATATTTGGAGCAGCGCCTCATGAAATTCTTCGAGGGTCGTTGCTGAATAGACCTGCTTGAGCAATCCGGTATCATGATTCAGATGTTCGAGTCGCAGCTTCTGATCGACCAGATGGCGAGTTTCAGTCCTGCTGTATTTCCGATATAGTCTGTTCTGAAGCCGGAACGCTGCGTCGCGTGGAACGATTCTTGCCAATTCATCTATCTGGGCGTCGAGAACCTGCTCTTCTGTCGTATATCCGGCCTCGACCAGACACATAACCATCGAACGAGTGAATCCGGGCACATGTAATGCCGCCAATTCGATACCACCTTCGCTTACGCCAAACAAGACCATCTTCGAAAGCCGCTGCAAGTGGACGATTCGTTCGGGTTCCGCGTGACGGACAACGGCAATATCTGCCAGAAGACGAAGCATCCAGCTCACATTTTCAGTCAGACTGCGGATTGCTCCGCTGTAGGATTTGTCGCGATAGAATTGACTATATTTAATCTCCAGGTGCTGTAGACTGATGCCTGCAATCCAATCGAGAAGGAGCAGAGACATTTTAATTCGTTTTGTGACTTCGAAGCGATCTTGCAGCATACGTTCTGAATGCTCAGTCAGCGGCTCATAATCACGGGGCTGAAGTTCACGCAGTGCACGCCAATACTCCCCCGATTCGTAGGCCGATTGAGAAAGTCGGAAATACAAGGCTTCGAGTTCTCGATTGTGAGTTGCCAGGAAGAGGTACTCCCAGGCATTGCAGCTCTCTTGGTCAAGGTGAGGCAAAAACTCCATGAACATGACAAATGTCTCGACTGATACGCCTTGCACCGCGCAAATTCGTCCGATTTCCGTGACTCGCAGCAACTCTGGTTCTGTCTTCGTCAGAAGTCCATGAGACTCGCAATACACAACAGCCTGATGAATTTTCCCCTCCATCTTCTGCAACGCTTCAGTGGCTTCCTGCCAATATAAGGTTCCGGCATACGAACGCCGCATAAATTCACAGAGTTCACGCTCTGAGGAACAGAGACCGGAGGCCAACAGAAAAAGACATTCCTCCCGAAATTGACTCTGCGCTAAAAGTGAATTCAGGCACGGGAACGTACCCTCTATGTAATTTCGCCAGAGAATGCCTTCCTCAGCCGGAGTATCCGCAAAGAGAATCGACTGTCCCTCATCTTGTCGTTTCAATCGTCCAGCGCGGCCGCTCATATTCTTATACTCAGCGGAGCTCAATGGAATTTCCTGGAATACGTCAGCATCAGGGTCGGGTTTTTCGAGATCGTGAATAATGACCGTTTTGACCGGAAGATTAATTCCCATTGCCAGGGTCGATGTGGCACAAATCACTCGAATTTTGCTGTTATCTTCTTTGAAATAGTGTTCGATAACGCGCCGTTCGTGCCGACCGAGATCGGCGTTATGAAATGCGACGCCATGCCGCAGGGATTCGAGCAGCATCTCTTTTGAGAGTGAATCCTCCATCTCTTGAACAGCTTTCAGGGCATCGAGGGCGGGCGGAAGCTGTAAATCCCGCGCCAGGCGCAAAGCCGTTTCACGAGTCAGGCCCTTCCACTTCCGAAAGATCAAGACTTGCCCATTTTCCGCAAGCAAGTATGACACGTAATGCTGTAAACGTTTGTACTGGTACTCCCGTTTGCCTTCGACGGATTTCAGGTTAAATGTGAAGTGAGCCGGAAACGGGGTAAATTGTGTAGTGCTGACGTCTTGTGATATGAAGCCGCGCGACGTGAAGGTTCCGTCTTTACGCAGAATGCCTTCCTGCAATTCGACCGGACGTACGTTCGAGAGCAGCACATCGAGTCCCAACCAGCGATCCAGGGCATTCAGATCACCGATGACAGCTGAAAGAGCAATGATCTGAGGAGACAAACCAACTCCCTTTACCTGTTGCTCTTTAGTGAAAAGAATCGCTGTTAACAGCATCTCCAAATCACCACCGCGAGAAGAATCTGCCGTCATCTGCACTTCATCGATTACGAGCAGGCCACACGTATTCAAGACATGCTTATTTTTGACCAGGAGCCGTTTCGCTTTTTCGAATACGATTACAGCCAGTTGAAATTCGCCGCGCTCGATGGCTTCGTCAAACTCTGTCCGGTCTCCTGTCGAAATGACAATGTCAATGCCAAAATCTTCATATTTTTCAGAGAAATTCGCGTATTTTTCTTCTGCCAGAGCTTTTAGCGGCAGCAGGTAGATCACCTTCTGGCGTTGATAAATCGTATGGATTGCCGCAATTTCTGCCAGAAAGGTTTTGCCGGATGAGGTTGGGGCTGAAACAAGTAGATCCTTTCCTTCTAAAATGCCATATTCACGAATGGAGGTTTCTTGGACCGGCAGAAGAGTTTCGCTTTCTTGCTCGATCCAGATTCTGATAATTTGTGGATCAATCGTGTACTGGTGTTGAAGTTCTTGAAGAGTCATAATATTCCTGATAGACACGGCGCAGTTCTGTGCTCGTTCCCTTGTAAAGAGGAATATTACCGACGCCGCGAATAAAGCGTGAAAAGGCTTATCTTGTGACATACACGCCACACTTCTCCTCTTTGAGAAGACAGCACTAAATACCTGGATAAAACTAACTGATGAACGACCATGCAGATCGGAACTTCCACTTCAACGAGTCGAACTGAAAAGTTCGACCTACAATTCAGCGCCCGTTTCTGTCTGATTGACCCATTTGAGTAATTCAGAGGAAAACCCTTGACAGACTTTTTTGCCTAGACTAATGAAGAAAAGGCATACTGTCAAATATTTACCATAAATAATTACCAGATACTCCGAAAATTTTGCACTAATCTACAACTATGAAGAAGTGGTTCAGGGGCTAATAACCGCTCCTGCCATCAAGAGGAAACTCAGGAGTGTCAACCTAGGAGGCATAGGCAGATATGAAAAAACTCATCAATGCTCCGGAAGATGTTGTGAGAGAATCATTGGCCGGCATCGCAATCGCGCATCGCGATCTCGTCACAGTCCATTATGATCCGGCGTTTATCGTTCGACGTGACGCCCCGGTTCAGGGAAAAGTCGGTATTGTCTCAGGTGGTGGCAGTGGTCATGAACCGATGCATGGCGGTTTTGTCGGAAAGGGAATGCTCGATGCGGCTTGCCCGGGCGACGTGTTCACATCGCCGACACCGGATCAGATGGAAGCGGCAAGTAAAGCGGTGAATGGAGATTGCGGTGTCCTGCATATCGTCAAAAATTATACCGGCGATATTATGAATTTCGAAATGGCCGCTGAACTGTGTCAGGCGGAAGGCATCGAGGTTGAAGCGGTTGTCATCGATGATGATGTAGCAGTGAAAGACAGTCTGTATACTGCCGGACGCCGGGGCGTCGGCACAACCGTCATTGCGGAAAAGATCTGCGGGGCTGCTGCTGAACGCGGCGACGAGTTGCAGAAAGTCGCGGCGCTCTGCCGGCAAGTTAATGAAAACGGACGCTCGATGGGCATGGCTTTGACGTCTTGCACGGTCCCTGCTGCCGGAAAACCGACATTCCAACTCGAAGAAAACGAAATGGAAATCGGAATCGGCATACATGGCGAACCGGGACGGCAGCGAATGGCGATAGCATCCGCCAGAGAGATTGTTGAAATTATGGCGGAAGAAATCATCAACGATCTTCCGTTTAGCAGCAACGATTCGGTCATCACGCTGGTGAATGGATTAGGGGGAACTCCTCTGATCGAACTGTACATTCTCTTCCAGGAGTTACACCGTTTGTGCCAGCAAAAAGGAATCCTCATCGCCCGGCAGCTCGTCGGGAATTATATGACCTCACTGGAAATGGCCGGCTGTTCCATTACGATGGTAAAAGCGAACGAAGAGTTGCTCGAGCTGTGGGACGCTCCAGTCCATACTGCAGGCTTACGCTGGGGAATATAGGAATGAAAATGTCGTACAGAGGAGATCTGATACATGACGAGTTTGACACAACATGATATTCTCGCCTGGCTCCTGGCGCTTCAGGAAGTCTATAGCGAAAACAAAACCTATCTGACGGAATTAGATTCAGCGATTGGCGACGCTGATCATGGGATCAATATGGATCGCGGATTTACAGCAGTCAAAACCGAACTTGAAAAGGCATCGTTTCCGGATATCGGCGCAGTGTTTAAAACTGTTGCGATGACCTTGATTAAAACCGTTGGCGGAGCCTCCGGCCCTTTATTCGGCACGCTTTTTCTGCGGGCTTCCACAGCATGCAGCGGAAAAACGGAGTTGCAGGCTTCAGATCTGGTCGAATTATTCGACCTGGGCGTTGAGGGGATCATCCAACGAGGAAAAGCTCAATTAGAAGACAAGACCATGCTTGACACCCTGATTCCGGTCGTGCAGGCAATGCAGCAAGCGCTTCAAAGCGGAACGGATCTCAGCACCCTCCTGAGAGAGGCTGCGACGACAGCCGAAACAGGGATGAAATCCACGATTCCCCTGCAGGCGCGAAAGGGCCGGGCAAGTTATTTAGGCGAGCGAAGTATCGGCCATCAGGATCCTGGGGCCACATCGGCGTATCTACTGCTCAATACAGCCTGTGATGTCTGGTGTAACTAGTACAGTGTTTCAGAAAAAAGTAGACATCCCACAGAGATCACGACGCACACGGAGAAACGCTCTGTGACGCTCCGTGTGCTCTGAGAGAGCATGTGTACTTCTTTCCGACATGTTGTACTCGTTTAATAGTGAGCGCGTTAGCGTTCACAACACGCGCATGCGATAAAAACTGGCAGGGGGACGTCTCTGCCAATTACTCATTTACGTGGGAGTCTCTATGGTTGGTTTAGTGTTGGTATCACATAGTCGGGACCTGGCCGAAGCGTTGATTGCTCTGGTCAAACAGGTAAGCGCACAGGACATTCCGATTGCCGCTGCTGCGGGGGTCGGACCAGAATGCCGGGAATTCGGCACGGATGCTGTCGCGATCAGCGAGGCAATCCAATCAGTATATAGCTCCGCGCATGGCGTGCTTGTGCTGATGGACCTGGGAAGCGCGCTTCTCAGCGCGGAAATGGCGCTCGAATTCCTACCGGACGATATGCAGGCGAACATTCGATTCTGCGCAGCTCCCCTTGTTGAAGGAGCGATTGCCGCAGGTGTTCAGATTGGCTTAGGAAGCCCTCTCGATACGATCGTCCAAGAAGCTCGTCAGGCGCTGTATCCTAAACTCGAGCAGCTTGGCGAATTCTTTGAGACCCCAGACAATTTATCCACATCCACTGACAATCCTCCCGATGACTCACAAGAGATTATCGTGGAAGTCGTGAATCCCCATGGCCTTCATATCCGTCCTGCTGCTCATTTTGTCAAAACAGCTGCTCAATTCGACGCTGACATTCGGGTCTACAAACTGGCTGGCCCCGACCAGCCGGCGTCTCCTCCAGTTCCGGCAACAAGTTTGAGTAGCTTGATGATTCTGGGGGTGGCCTGTCACGACCGTATCGGGATTCTTGCAGCAGGATGCGAAGCAGAGCAGGCGTTAGACGAGCTTCGACTTCTCGTCGCGGACAATTTCGGCGAACCGCTCGAAATGGAGGAAACGTCGATTTCGGATACCGTCATGTCCCCGAATGACGTTCTGAATGAGCGAAAGATTATCCCTCTCTCAGAAGGTATTGCGTATGGACCAGCAACGTTTTATCAGGAACCCCGCTTCCGGATCAGCAGAGAACCGGTAGACAGGCCGGAGCGCGAATGGAAGCGCCTGCAGGGAAGCTTCCAAGCTGTTCGTCGGGAGATCGAGCAGCGTCACCAGTCCGCTCAGGCAACATTCGGAGCTGAAAACGCTGAGATTTTCGAAGCCCATCGCTATATTTTAGACGACCATGTGCTTGTTGAACAAGTTCGCGAGCGTATTTTCAATGACCATCTCAGCGCTGCAGCCGCCTGGAACGACAGCGTTCGGAAAATGGCCGACTCGTACCGCGATCTTTCAGATGCCTGTCTTCAAGATCGCGTACAAGATGTGCTCGATATCGGTAATCAGGTTCTGTCAAAATTGTTTGAGCAAGAGGGGGAAATGGCTCCACCAACGCTCGTGACTCCGGGAATCCTCATCGTGCAAGAGCTTTCACCAACGTTTGTTTCCCAATTGAACCCTCAGCAGGTTCTCGGACTGATCGCCCAACAAGGCGGCCCAACGGATCATAGTTCTATTTTAGCTCGCTCTCTGGGAATCCCGGCCATCGCAGTTCCATCGTTCTCGGAGATGTTGCACGAACACGAACCATCCATCGAGGGCTCCACATCCCCGGAGCTTGTTCTCGCGCTGGATGCGTTTCATGGCGAGCTGTGGTTCGATCCTTCGGCAGACCTTCTGTCGCAGTTACAACAACAGCAATCTGCATGGCAGACAGAGCGCCGACGCCACCTTCAGATCTGCCATGAACCGGCAGAAACCCTTGAAGGGAACCGAATCGGTATCATGGCAAATGCCGGCGGTTCTTTCGATGCTGATATCGCAGAACGAAATGGAGCGGAAGGGATCGGTGTCCTCCGTACGGAATTTCTGTATCTCTCTCGCGAATCAGCGCCAACAGAAGACGAACAGATCGAGATGCTGCTTACGCTGGGGAAAAGCATCAAAGGGAAGCCAATCTACGCCCGTACTCTGGATATCGGAGGCGATAAATCGGTTCCCTATCTTCGGCTTCCTCACGAAGAGAATCCTTTTCTCGGAGTGCGCTCTATCCGCCTTTCCTTACGGTCGATCGAGCTCTTTACGACCCAGCTTCGTGCGATTCTCAGAGCTGCCGCAGAAACCGATGTTCGCATCATGTTTCCGATGATCAGTCAGGTGGAAGAACTCCTTCAGACTCGTCAGCGCCTCGAAGAGGTCCATCATACCCTTGACCGGGAATGTCTCCCGCACCGCTGGCCCATTGAAGTTGCCATGATGGTCGAGACTCCTTCGGCTGCTTTACTTACAAGCTCGTGCGCCCGGTACGTCAATTACTTCAGTATTGGGACGAACGATTTAACCCAATACACTTTTGCTGCCGAACGAGGGAATCCGGAGTTGAACGACTATACTGACAGTCTCCATCCGGCGGTACTCCATCTGATGCATCATGTCGTCGAAGCTGCGCATCAGAATGGAAAGCATGTGGGAGTTTGCGGTGAATTAGCGAGCGATCCGGCAGCAATCCCGGTCCTTATCGGATTGGGGGTCGATGAATTGAGTTTGAATCCCGCCAATATCCCGGCAATCAAAACCGCTGTTCGCAAAGTGTCGCAAGAAAACGCTTCCGAGCTGACTGCGGCCATTCTTCAACTGGACACTGCCACTGCTGTACGCGAAATGATCGCGTCGTCCTCCTTCTTGTAGCATAGG
>PDWJ01002251.1_pt1 | contig 21096 bp, 12 predicted proteins | sample 1430881 | NCBI WGS metagenome assembly PDWJ01 (sample SAMN01162460, study PRJNA174530) | Oral metagenome, whole genome shotgun sequencing project. | biome: Marine environment; feature: Marine mammal; material: Swab sample of the gingival sulcus; isolation source: swab sample of gingival sulcus... | reverse complement strand
CGCAGATCCGCGGGCGCCGATCAAGGTTCGGGGGACCCAGCACGTGGTGCGGGGGATCTGGCTGGCATGACGCGACAGGCCATGGTCGCCCTGGCGGCGCTGGCGCTCACCGCCGGGTGCGGCGAGCGCGCGAGGGTCATCGACGGCCTGCAGGGGCGCGGGCTCGCGGCCCTGCCGAGGCCCGAGACGGCGCCATCGGTGCGGGTCGGCGGGGACGCGGCGCCGGCGCCGGACGCCGCCCAGCAGGCAGGCCTGTACTGGAGCTTCGAGCCCTCAGCGCTCCAGGTGCTCCGCTCCACCGCGGTCCATCTACGGGTGGACGCCTTTCCAGACGGGCGCGCCGGCGCCGGCTGTCGCTGGCGGTTCGGCGACGGGACCCCGGCCACCGAGGGCTGCGAGATCTCCCACACCTTTCATGGGGGCCACGCCGACCAGCCGGTGACCCTGACCGTGACCGACGGCCCGTGGTCGCTGACGTCGACGCGGGTGATCCCGCTGGAGCGGCTGCCGGTGACGCCGCTCCCAGGGAGCACGGCGGCCGAGCGCCAGGCGGGCGCGGGCGAGATCCCGGCGCCGCCGAAGGCCGGGCCGACCAGCTTCCGGCTGGCCTTCGTCGCGGACACGGCCGGCGCGGAGGGTGAGGTGATCCAGGCGCGGGTGGCCGCGCTGACCGCGCGCGTCGCGCCACAGCTGGTGGTGCACGTCGGTGGCGTGGTGGGCGCCGGCGGAGGTGACGCGGCCTGGGACCGGGCGCGGGACTTCGTCGACCGGCCCCTGCGCGGGGCGAAGACGCCCGTGGCCTGGGCGATGTCGCCGACGGACCTGAGCGAAGGCGCGCGGGTGCGGCGGCCGACGCTGGCCCTGCTCGACGGCAGCGCCTACCCCGAGCGCTATACCTTCAGCTTCAAGGGCGTCTTCTTCATGGTCGTCGCGAGCGACCCCGAGGACGGCCTGACCGATGACGACATCGCCTGGATGCGGGCGTCCCTGGCCGAGGCGCAGATCTACGCGAGCCGGATCGTGGTCAGCCACCTGCCGCTGCATCAGCTCACCGAGGGCGGCGGCGCCGGCGTCCTGAGGCAGAAGTTTCGGGTGTACGAGCTGCTCCTGCGCGCCCGGGTGACCGCGCTCGTGAGCGCCGGCCAGGGCGTGTACTTCACGGGGCGCTATGGGGCGCTGCCCGTGGTCAGCGTCGGGCCGCTGGGCGCGGCGGGCCGGCGGCTGTCGGGGCACGACTTCCCCCAGCCTCGGAGCTTCGCCGTGATGGACCTCGTCGACGGGGTGCCCGCGCGGGTCTTCGCCGTCGCGGGGCCGGGCTTCGACCGCACCCTGGACGAGGCCTACCTGCCGGAGTCCGTCGAGGTCTACGTCCGATGAGCGCCGGCGGCGGCGGGGTCTACGTTCACTTTCCCTACTGCGCCCATCGGTGCGTGTATTGCGACTTCACGCTGCAGACGCCCAAGCGCATCCCCCAGCGGCGCTACACCGACGGGGTGCTGGCCGAGCTCGCGCGGCGGCTCGACGGCGGCTGGCAGGGGTGGCAGGGGCCGGCGCGGTCGCTCTACTTCGGCGGCGGGACGCCCAGCCTGTGGGCCCTCGATCAGCTCGGGCGCGTGGTCGCCGCGGTGCGCCAGCGGGTCGGGATCGCCGCCGGCGCCGAGGTCACCGTCGAGGCGAACCCCGACCAGGTCGACGACGCCTGGCTCGACGGCGCGCAGGCCCTCGGCGTCAACCGCGTCTCCTTGGGCGTGCAGTCCCTGTCCAAAGGGGCGCTGGCGGCGCTCTCCCGCCGCCACGGGGTGCCCCAGGCGCTGGCGGCCATCGAGCGCCTCAGGGGCGCGGGGCTGGCCTCTTGGAGCCTCGACTTCATCTTCGGGGTGCCCCAGCAGTCGCTGGGCGAGTGGCGGCGGGAGCTGGAGGCGATCGCGGCGCTCGGGGCGCCCCACCTGTCGGTCTACGGCCTCACGGTGGAGCCGCGGACGCTGCTGGCCAAGGCGATCCGCGACGGGAGGAGCGCGGTGGTGGACGCCGAGCGCCAGGCCGACATGCTAGTGGCGGCGCGGCGGGCCCTGACGGCGGCGGGCTACCAGCACTACGAGGTGTCGAGCCATGCCCGCCCGGGTCACCGCGCCGTCCACAACGCGGCCTACTGGGATGGGTCGCCGTACCTGGCGCTGGGTGCCGGGGCCCACGGCTGGGACGGGCGGCGGCGGTGGCGCAACCTCGGGCGCGTGAAGCGGTACCTGGAGGCGCTCGACGCGGGCGCCCTGCCCCACGCCGAGGTGGAGATCCCCGACGCGGAGACCGCCGCCTTCGAGCGCGTCATGACGGGCCTGAGGCGGCTCGACCAGGGCGTGGAGCTAGGCGCCAGCTGGGCGCGCTGGGCGTCGGTGGTCCGCGAGCGTGAGCGGGCGGGGCTGCTCGAGGTGGTCGAGGGCACGCGGGTGCGGCTCACCGAGGCCGGGCTGCTCGTGATGGACGACACCCTGCTGGCGCTGCTGGAGGCGTGAGGCCGCCTGAGCGCTACCTCATCCCGGCGGCGGGGAAGAGCTGGTGGCGGCGGGCGGCGGTCAGGGCCGCGCGCTCCTCGGTGGCGGCGAGGGCGTCGCGCCAGGCGGCGAAAGCGCCCCCCCGCTGCCAGGCCTCGTAGGCGGCCAGGCCAGCGTCCGCGCCGCCCTGGCTCATTCGGTACTCGACCCAGGCCCAGCGCGCGCTGGTCGAGCGGAGCTCGGCGGCGCCGCAGAGCGCCCGCTTGAGGCGCTTGAGGGTCCGGTCGACCTGGGGGATCCCGGCGAACTCGGCGTCGCCCAGGGGGGTGTGGAGCTTGGGGACCAGGGGCGACACGCCCAGGGCCACCGGGAGGTGGCCGGAGAGCTCGCGGGCGAGGTCGACGAGCTCGTCGAGGTCGTCGTCGGTCTCGTCGGGCAGGCCCACGATGACGTAGAGCTTGAGCTTGAGCATGCGCTCGGCGCGGGCGAGGCGGGCGGCCTCGATGAGGTGACGGGTCCGGATCCCCTTGGCGAGCTTGTTGCGCAGGCGCTGGCTGGGGGCGTCGGAGGCGACGGTCATCGTCCGGTAGCCGCCGCGGGCCAGCAGACCCACGAGCTCGGCGTCGAGGCGGTCGGCGCGCAGGCTCGACACGCCCACGCCTTTGCCCTTGGCGATGACCCGCGCCAAGGCCTCGCGGATACCGCCCCACTCGCTGACCGCGGCGCCGACGAAGCCGACGCGCGGCGCGTGGTCGGGGATGTGGCCGAGGACCCGCTCGAGCTCGCCCTCGCGCATGGGGCTCTCGGCGTTGCGGACCAGGCAGAACTTGCAGAAGCGCGGGCAGCCGCGGCTGGCCTCCACCAGGAACATGTTCGACAGCTCCGTGTGGGGCGTGACGATCTGCCCGTAGGCGGGCAGACCCGCGGTGACCTTTTGGGTTGCCGGGACGCGGTCGCCGTGGAGCTCGGGGACCCAGACGCCGGGGATCTTGACGGCGCGCTCGAGGAGATCGGCGCGGCCGTCGGCGTCCTCGAGGACGTCGAGCAGGCGCTCGGTGGCGACCTCGCCGTCGCCGATGACCGCGAGATCGATGAAGGGGCCGAAGGGCAGCGGGTTGGAGGCCGTCAGCGGGCCGCCCATCAGGATCGGCGGGTGGTGAGGGCCGCGCGCCGCGCGCAGGGCGGGGACACCGGCGAGGTCGAGCAGGTCGAAGAGCCCGGTGATGTCGAGGTCGTAGGTGACCGACACGGCGATGAGGTCGAAGTCGCCCAGGGGGCGCCCGGCCTCGAGGCTGATCGGGGCGTCGCGGCGCTTGCGAGCGGCGGGGACATTGTCGGGCAACACCACGCGCTCGCAGGCGACGAAGGGGCGGCTGTTGAAGAGGCGGTAGATGACCTGGTAGCCGAGCGAGCTCATGGCCGCGCGGTAGGGCAGCGGGTACGCGAACCCCACGCGAAGGGGCGCCTCGCGGACGATGGTGCCCGTCTCGGCGGCGAGGAGCTGCTTGCGCACGGCCTGGGGATCGAGGGCGCCACGGCGGTCGCGGGCGAGGGACTGCTGCCCGCGGGTGAGGCGCTTGCGCTGCTTGGAGCCGCCGCGCTTGCGGCCGTTCACGAGACCAGGCGCGGGGCGAGCGCCTCGAGGGTGTCGACGCCCCAGTCGTCTCGCAGGTCGGTCAGGACGCGGCGGAAGAGGGCGACCTTGTCCGCCAGCGGCACCCGGAGGTCGGGCTGCTTGAGGAGCGCCCGGTCGATGCCGTCGCGCTCCAGGTCGCACAGGTCGATGCCGTGGAACTCGAGGTTGACGAAGGGGGTGCGGCGCAGCCACGGGAGCGTCCCCCGGTAGCCGCGCTCGCCCATCATCAACAGGCTGGTGCCGATGAAGGGGAAGCGGAGCCAGGGGAGGACCGTGACGGGCAGCTCGGCGAGGCCCTGGCGGCGGTGGGGCAGGCGCGAGGCGAGGAGCTGGCGTGGGTCGCCAACGATGGTCTGGCTGCGCTTGCCGCGCACGGCCATCGCGGTGAGGACCGCGAGCTTGGCGACGTAGTAGGGCGGGCAGGGGAAGAGCGAGGAGTCGTAGGCGTAGCCGCGCTCGGCGAGCATCCGCAGGAGCCGGCCGGTGATGTTGTAGCCGGGAGCGCGGAAGCCGGCGATGGGGCGCCCCTGGACCTCGCTGAGCAGCGCCGTCGCGCGGTCGAGCTCGTCCGCGATGAGGCGGTGGTGCTGGCGGGTGAGGTCGTAGGGGTGGGACCAGGAGTGGCTGCCGAGCTCGTGCCCGGCGGCGACGAGGTCCTCGGCGATGGCGCGGGCGCGGGGCCAGCGCTCGAGGTCGCTGGCGACGACGAAGAAGGTGGCCTTGACGCCCAGCTCGTCGAAGAGCTCGGCGAAGCGGACCACCCCCTTGTCCCAGACCACGTTGGTGGCGTGGGCCTCGTCGAGATCGTGGATCCGGTAGTAGAGGTAGAGGCTGTCGACGTCGACGTTTACGGCTGCGGCGCGCATGCCCCTACCCTCCCCTGGCTAGCCGCGCCCGCGGAAGCGGATCGCCCACGTGAGGCGCGCGAGGTCCTTGAGGACGCGCGGCACGCGGGTCGTCAGGTTGATGCTCGGTGGGCGCTTCTCGGTGATGGCGATGGGGACCTCGACGATGCGGAAGGCGTCGCGCTCGGCGCGGATGACGAGCTCCGAGGCGAACAGATCCTTGTCGACGATGCAGCTGCTGACGACGGGCAGGAGGCGATCGCGGTGGAAGGCCTTGAGCCCGTGAGTGTCGGTGCCCTTGAACTCGAGGAGCAAGCGAAGCATGCCGTTGATGACGGCGGTGCCGGCCCGGCGCATCAGCGGGCGTTGGTCGTGGGCGTCCTTGTGGGCCTTGGAGCCGACGACCATGTCCGCCTGGTCGGCGGTGAGGATGTTGAGCGCCCGGGCGTGGAAGTCGACGTCGCAGATGTCGATCTCGTCACACAGGACGTAGGTACCGCGGGCCTCGAGGATGCCGCGTCGCAGGGCGCGGCCGTAGTTGGGCTCGGGGCTGTGGAGGACGCGCACCTGCTCGTGGGCCCGCTCGAGCGCGTAGGCGTGCTCGAGGGTCTCGTCCACCGAGCCGTTCTCGGTGATGATCAGCTCGTAGCTGACGTCGGGCAGGCGCTCGCCCAGGCGGATGATCAGGTCGTGCACCGCGGTCTTGAGGAGGCCCTCCTCGTTGTAGACGGGGATGACGATCGAGGCCAGCGGCCGCTGTTGGCGCTGGGGCTGGTTGGGTTGCGACACGGAGGCCTCCACGGCGCCAGGGAATCGACGCGCGATATACTGAGGGCGTCCGACGCGTGTCAACGCCGAGTTGTGCTACAACTCCCCGGCTATACGGCCGCCGGGTGGCCGTCGGGAGGCGCTGGATGAGCGAGCGGGTGACGGCGTGGGCGGCGGCGACCGTGGCGAACTTGGGCCCGGGCTTCGATGTGCTGGGGTTGTGCCTCGAGGGGCCGCGCGACGCCGTGAGCGCCGAGCTGACGGGGGATGCAGCCGTGGAGATCGTCGAGATCACCGGCGACGGGGGCCGGCTCTCCCCCAGCCCCCGGGCCAACGTGATCGGCGTCGTCGCCGAACGCGTGCTGACGCAGTTCGCGCCCAAGGGGGTCGGCGTGCGGCTGTGGCTCGACAAGGGCCTGCCACTGGGATCGGGCCTGGGCAGCTCTGCGGCGTCCTCGGTAGCCGCGGCGCTGGCGACGGCTCGGCTCGTGGACCCGACGCTGCCGAAGGCGGCGCTCTTGGACGCCTGCCGTGAGGGGGAGCGCCTGGCCGCGGGCTCACCTCACCCGGACAACGTCGCCCCCTGCCTCTTTGGCGGGCTGGTAGCGTGCCTGCCAGGCCCCGCCGAGGCCGTCGACGTGCTGCGCCTCGAGCTGCCCGACGGGCTCGTGCTCGCGCTGGTCAAGCCCGACTACGACGTGCCGACGACCAAGGCCCGGGCGCTGCTGCCCACGCAAGTCCCGATGGCTGACGCCGTCCACAACCTGGCCCACGTCGCGGGGCTCGTCACAGCCTTCGCCAAGGGCGACCTGGATCTGGTGGCGCGCTGCCTGGATGCGGGGGACCGGCTGTCGACGCCGCATCGCAAGGCCCTGATCCCGCAGTACGACGCGGTCGTCGCGGCGGCCAAGGCCAGCGGCGCGATCGGCGCCGGGATCTCGGGCAGCGGATCGACCTGCTTTGCGCTCACCGACGACCGAGAGGCCGCCATCGACGTGGCGGACGCCATGGTCGCGGCCTTCGCCGAGGGCGGGGCCCGGGCTCACGGCATGATCAGCGCGGTCGACCCCGAGGGCGCCTTCGTCGAGCGGGTGCGGTAGCGGGCCGCTACGCGTACATCCGGCTGACGACCGCCAGGAGCACGTTGGAGCCCGCGTGCACCAGGATGGCCGCGCCGACGTTGCCGCTCTTGGCGCGGAGCCAGCCAAAGAGCAGCGCCGGGAAGAAGACGAGCAGGCGGTGCATGCCCGGGAGCAGGATCGGGTGCAGCAGCGCGAAGGCGAGCGCGCTGAGGACCAGGCCCCAGCCGACGTCCGCGCCGAGCAGGCGCCGGGGCGTGCCGAGCTCACCGTCGAGTCGACCCTGAAGGTAGCCGCGGAAGAACCACTCCTCGGGCAGCGCGACGAGGCCCAGGTGGACGATGACGTAGGTGAGCAACCACCAGGCGTCGCGGGTGGCGGCGAGCTCCCCGTCGTCGTCGGCGCTGGCGCTCCAGCGGCCGATGCGGAGGCGGTCGGCGGGCACCGGTCGGCCGCCGTCCTCGACGTGGGCCTCGAAGTGATCGCGATCGGCCAGGGGCGCCCACAGGCCATGACCGGGGCCCGGGCGAAAGCGGCCGGCGCGATCCGGCCGGATGACGGCGCCGACCCTGGGGCCCCCGCCCAGCTCGCAGGTGATGACGCGACCCTGGCGAACCGGAGGGTCGGCGCGGACGGTGATCTGGAGGTCGGCGCCCGGAGGGGCGACGATCCACAGCTCGTCGCCCTGGAGCCAGGCGGAGGCCGCGGCGTCGGCACGGCCGCAGGGACGCGCGGGCGCGAGCTCGAGGTCCTCATCCCAGCGGGCGAGGTGGGCGACATCCCAGTCGGCGCGGCGATCGAGGAGCTCGGTGTGGACGAGATGATAGCCGAGGACGAAGAGGGGGAAGACCACCGCCATCGTCGCGAAGCCCAAGCCCAGCGCGCGTCCCATGGGGCCGACCAGGAGGCCGAGGTGATCGTGGTCCACGGCCTTGCGAGCGAGGACCCAGGTGGGGACCTGTAAAAGGATGATAGCCAGCCCCACCTGCATCCCGCTGGCGGTGGCCGGCACCGCCCACTGCACCACGGCGAGGGCCAGGGTGAGCCCGAAGGTCAGCCCCAACGCCCACACGAGCTCGCGGCGGACGGTCTCCTGCTCGGGGTCGCGGCGAAGGATCAACGTTTGACTTGGTGTTGGGGAAGGGCCAGATTCTCCGGCGACTCCGCCAAGGAGCGCGGTTCCGGGCGCGCGACCGCGGCCCGACGCGGGACACATAACCCACATCCTCGGGGCGCGAAACATGCGAACCAGCCAGACGAGTCGACGGGGCGCGAGCCTCGCGGCGTGCGTCGTCGCCGCCACGGGCTTGATCCTGCCGGCGGCCCACGCGGCCGAGTCCGACGGCATCAAGAAGAAGCTGCTGGTGATTCAGACCCAGCACCACGAGGACGTCAGCAGCCTCGTGGCAAAGCGGACCTTCAACGACTTCGCCATCGCCCTCGCCCTCGACCCCGAGGTCGAGGCGGTCGTGGCCGAGGGGCTCAAGGAGGTCGTCGAGGTCGCGGTCGTCGAGACCGCAGCGATCCACCCGACCATCGACAAGGCCGACGTGGCCCTCGCGACCGGCAAGGACCACGAGGCCAACAAGGCGTGGGGGCCCGCCACGGTCGCCTTCAAGGAGGCGATGGACTCCTACGAACAGGAGATGGCGCACCTCGAGAACTTCGACAAATACGTCGACGCCATGCTCAGCCGGGCGCTGGCCTACTACCAGCTGAAGCTCGATGACAACGGCGAGGACGAGCTCAACAAGGTGCTGATCCTGCGGCCGACCACGGTCGTGGACAAGCGCACCGCGCCGCAGGAGGCTGTTGCAGCGTTGAAGCGGCTTCGGGGGCTATACGCGAACAGCAAGACCGGGGCTCAGGCGGTCCTGGTCAAGGACGCCAAGGATCCGCAGGCGACCCCACCCGCCGTCGTCTTCCTCGATGGAAACCTCGTCGGCGACGCGCCGGTGCGCCTCGAGCACATGCTCCCCGGTCGCCACTGGGTGCGCGTGGTGGCCGAGGGCTACCACCCCTGGGTCGAGGCGATCGACGCCGGGCCCGCGGGAGGCGTCGTCAGCGCCGAGCTCGTGCCCAAGGTCGTCGCCAATAAGACCCCGGAGGTGCCTGCGGCGACGCCGGAGGAGCTGCGCGCGGCGGCCCGCACCGGCGCCTTCGGCGCAAGCTTCGATGCCAAGGCGCGGTCGACCTGCGACAAGTATGGGCTCGACGGCCTCGTGCTGACCTACATGCGCTCCAACGGCGCCAGCTACGAGCTCGCGGGCTTCTACTTCGACAAGGCCGAGGGCAAGCTCGCGGAGCTGCCCTGGGCCAAGATGGACATCGAGCTGACGACCATGAAGGTCGCCGTGCAGGAGCTGTCTCGCGAGGTCGTCGCCGCCGCGACGAGGCGGTTGCCCGGCGACCGCGTCATCACCGACAGCTCCGACATCTACGCGCCATCGACCGTCGAAGGCGCGGGCGTCGTCGACCTGCGCCGGTCGGTCAGCGATCCGGCCGGAGCCACCACCAGCGAGCCGCCCGGCGGCGGCGTGGCCCCGCCCGGTGGCGCCGGCCACGAGGTCGAGGACACAGCCATCTACGAGCAGTGGTGGTTTTGGACCATCGTCACCGTCGGCCTCGCAGGTGGCGCCACGGCCACCTACTTTGCGCTGCAGGAAGACGCGGAGGCGACCGGCTTCCGCACCACGGTCAGCTTCTAGGAGGACCGGCATGCGATGCTTGAGGAGGCAGCTGCTGCGGTCGGCCCTGGCGCTCGCGGTCACGGGGCTGGCGGCTTGCACCGACGCGCCGCCGACGGGGCTGCAGGTCCAGCTCTACACCGCGCCTGAGGCCGCCGATCCTTTCGAGGGCGTCTCCTTCATCCGGCTCGTGATGGAGGGAGAGGGGCTGGCGGGGGCCTACAGCCAGCTGCTGCGCTACGTCGAGGGCACCACCGCCAACCTCGACGGGGTCCCGTTCAGCGTCGCCGGCCAGTCCCGCCGGCTGACGGTGGAGGGCTGGGCTGCCGGTGCGACTGGCGAGCCCTCGGCCCTGGTGAGCCGGGGCCGCGCCTTGCCGGTGGCGATCCTGGAGGGGCAGCCCGCCGAGGAGCTGAGCGTGCTCTTCGCGCGGGTAAACCACTTTCAGGAGCTCGTCAACGTCGACGCCCTGTCGGCCCAGTATTTGAGCGGGGGGCGCCTCGGGCAGACCGTGACGAAGACGGACACCGCTCAGGGCGGCGAGATCGTGGTCGCCGGCGGGGCCACGGTCAGCGACATCGGTGCCTGGTGGAAGCCCGAGGGCTTCGATGGGCTCGTCGCCAGCGTCGAGGCGATCGACCGCGTCGGCTACACCGCGGCGGTGCGGACCAAGGCGAACGGCACCGACTACATGGTCGAGGGCCGCGCCTTCCACACCGCCGTCCCGCTTGCCTCCGGGGAGATCATCTTGGCGGGCGGCTACGTCTCGAGTGGGCAGCCCACCAGCAGCGTCGAGCTGTACCTCCCCGAGGGTGTGCTCGACGGCACCTCCAAGCTGCTGCCGCCCATGGGCGTGGCGCGGGCGGGCCACACGGCGACCCTCATCGACGAGACCACGCCCACGATCCTGTTCGTGGGCGGTGACGAGGCCGGGACCTGGGAGCTGTGGGACCCGGTCTACGGCTCCCAGGGGGAAAAGCCGCTGCCCGACTCTCTGCCACGGCGCTTTCACACGGCGACGGAGTTCTTCATCGCGGGCCGCACCGAGCCGGCGGTCCTCATCGCGGGCGGCGAGAGCGACCTCGAGGTCCATGCGACGGCGATGCTGTATGACTCCGTCGCCAAGGCCTGGGTGGCGGTCAGCGAGGCGCTGCCCAGCGGCGGGCGGACGGCCATGACGGCGACCCTCGTCGACGGGCACGGCTTCGTCTACCTCGTGGGCGGCTTCACAGACGTGGCCCGGTCCGTGGTCTCGTCGGCGATCGACGTCTTCGACATCGGCAGCCTGAGCTTCAACGCCGACGCCCGGAGCTTCCAGATGCGCACTGGCCGCGGCGGCCACTCCGCGGCGCTGCTGCCGAACAACACGGTCGTCATCGCCGGAGGCGTCGGCTTTGAGGGCGACGTGACGATGAAGCCACTGAGCTCCATCGAGGTGATCCACGAGTACCTCGACGCCACCGCGGGCGTGCTGCGGATCGAGGTCGCGAGCAGCTTCAACCCCGAGGCCACCGCGGCCGTCGTCCCATACATGCCCGTCGACCGGGTGGGGCTGACGGCGCTCTCCCTCGACAACGGCATGGCGCTCCTGGTGGGCGGCGCCGCGCGCGACCCGGCCACGGGCGCCTTGTCGATGGTGCCCAACCTGACGCTCTACAACCCCCTGTAGGTCGCCCGGCGGGCCTTGTCCGCCAGCTCGCTCGAGCCTCTCGTCGCCCACCGCGTCGGGGGTGCTCGTACGCTTTGGGGTTGGCGTCGCCGCCCGCCGGGACACGCCGGCACACGCCGGGACACCTAGCGAGTTTCGCGATCCTGCGGGTGCTGATAGCATGTCGCCGCTTTGGGCGCAGGGCCTGCTCCTGGGACCCTCGCCCCCCTGACCGGAGCGCGGTATTGCTTCGACATGCCACCTTCGTTGAACGCGCGCTGACGGGCGGTCTCGCTCTCGCGCTGCTGCTTACGGCCGTTGCGGCATCGCCCCCCGCGCGAGCGCAGCTGGGCGGGACCGACGCTGTGATCCTGCAGATGACGCCGGATCAGGCGCTCGTTCGGCGCGGTGAGCTGGTCACCTTCCGGGTCGTCGTCACCAACGTCAGCGGCGAGGACTATCTGCGCGACAACGCCAGCGGCGGCGTCGGGCTGGTCATCAGCCTCCCCCGAGGCTTCGTGTACAAGCCCGGTAGCGGGCGCGTGGAGACGGTGGCGGGCGCCACCCTCGGCTTGCTCGATCCGGACACGGCGACGGCCGAGCTGCTGCTCGTGCGGGACCTCGAGGGCGTGGGGCAGCACCTGAACTTGGGGCGGGGGCAGGGCCTCACCTTCCGCTACCAGCTCGTCGCGGCCTCGCCGGTCCAGGGCGACACCGTCGCGCGGCACCGCACCTTCTTGCAGGGCGCCAACGGCGCGGCGCTCTCCGGCGTCCACGAGGTCTCCATCCGCGTCGAGGCGGACCCCGAATTCGACCAGGGGCTGGTCTTTGGGCGCGTCTTCTGCGACCGCGACGGCGACGGCGAGCACGACGAGGACGAAGCCGGCGTGGGCGGCGTCCGCGTCGTAGCCGATACGGGCTGGGTCGCCGACACGGACCGGGCCGGCCTGGTCCACTTCCGCAAGCTCCAGCCGGGCAACCACCTCTTCAAGGTCGACGCGGCGACGCTGCCGCCAGGCGTGACGCTCAGTGAGGGCGGCGGCAAGGCGCTGCTCTACATCACCCGCGGCCTGGTGGCGAAGGCGCGCTTCCCCGTGCGCTGTGAGGACGCCCTGGAGGAGGTGAGCCCGAGCGAGGTCAAGCGTGTCGACGCGGGCGGGGTCAGCGCCGCGACGGACGTCGAGGTGCCGACGGAGCCGCTTGGCGTGGTGACCCTGGTCGGAGACGCCGACAAGGGCACGGTCGCCGTGGACGCGCGGCCGGTGCCGACGCTCGTGGCCGGTCTGACCGTCGAGGGGCGCGGACGGACCGCCGACGGCCAGGCCGAGCAGGTGCGCTCGCTCAACGTGCCGTGGCGCCCGGGGCGGCTCGCGCGGCCGCTGGTCTTCCGGCCCGAGGTGCGCGTCGATGGCCCCGCCGCAGGCCTGACGTGGCAGCTTCGGATCACCAAGGTCGAGCGCTTCCGCGAGACGCTCGTCCGCGAGATGGCCGGCCAGGGAGCCCCGCCTGATCGCGTGACCTGGGACGGCACCGAGCCCGGGCTGGCGGGTGTGAGCGTGCTCGATCGCGGCGCGCTCTACCAGGCGCGGCTGGTGCTGTCCGACGGGCGGTCCGGGGTCGCGGTGAGCGCGCCGGTGATGCTTGGCGCGAGCCACGGCGCGGACCGCGATGAGCTGTGGCGACGGGTCGAGCGCGGCGCGCTCTTCGACGCGGCGATGAAGCCGAAGGTGCGGCTGATGACGGCCCTGCGGCGGGCGAAGAAGGCGCTGGACAAGGCGGGCGGCGCGCGCCTGCTGGTCAAGGTCCACACCGACGCGACGCCGGTGCCCGAGACCGACATGACGCGGACGCGGCGCGCGGCGTACCTGGTGCGCGAGTGGCTGGTCGACAGGCTCGGGATGGACAAGCGCCAGGTGCTTGCCGTCGGGCTCGGCGGGACGCGGCCGCTGCGGCCGAACGTGGGCGAGCGCAACCGGGCCTTCAACCGGCGCGTGGAGATCGTGGTGCTGCCGGCGGACGAGGCCGCGGCCCTGAAGGCGCCCGAGGCGCCCAAGGTGCGTGCCTCGCTGCGGGTTCAGGACCAGCAGGTGCCCGTCGAGGCCGATGGGACCTTTGTCGCGACGGTGCCGCGGCCCAATGAGGGGCGCCCCCTGGCGGTGCTCATGGAGAGCGCCGACGGGGCCCGCCGAATGTTCGCGCTGGGGTCCGCGCGGCGTAGCGCGGTGGCGCCCCTGAGCGGGTCGTCGTCGGGGCGCGAGGCGGCTGAGGCCGCCGCCCCCATGGTCGACGAGCACGGCGCGCTGGTGGTGCCCGACGAGGTGGCGCCGCCACCGGTGGGGCTGGTGGCGCCGCGGGACGCCAAGGTCGAGGTCTCGGCGTCCGGCGAGGGCGCTGACGGGGGCGAGGTCGTTGCGGGGCAGCCGCTGGTGACCGATCCGCTGCGGCGCTTTGGCGGCAGGGCGCTTCGCGAGGCGATCGGCGCGCGCTCGGTGTTGCTCGACGACGGCGACCTGGTCGACGGCGCGGCGGTGACCGCGGGCAAGCTCAAGGTGCGGCTGCCGCCGAAGGGGGTCGCGCTGAGCACGACGCGGCTGTTCGTCGACGGCACCAGCGACCCGGCCAACACCTTGACGATCAACGGCGACAAGGTCCGCGTGCGGGCGGACGGCGGCTTCGACGCCCTGGTCCAGGTTCCGTCGGGGTCCAGCGACCTGGTGATCGTCAGCCGCGACGGCAGCGGCCACGAGGCGCGCATCACGTGGCCCGTGACGGTCAAGGACAGCGAGCTGTTCCTGCTGGTGCTGGCCGACGGCGCGGCGGGCCAGGTGGGCGCGCGGCTTGAGGAGCTCGGGCCTTACCACCAGGCGGCCAACGACAGCTTCTTCTTGGCCGGCCGAGGCGCGGTCTACGCCAAGGGGCGCGTCAGCGGCGGCGACCTGGTCAAGGATCTGTTCGTCACGGCCCACATCGACACAGCCAAGCGGCGCGACTTCGAGGCCTTCTACGCCCAGGTCGTCGACCCGGCGCGCGACTACGTGGTCTTTGGCGACGCGTCCGAGGATGTGCAGGACGCGACGGCGCGCGGGCCCTTGTATCTGCTGGTCGAGGCCGACAGGTCCAAGCTGCGGCTGGGCAGCTTTCGGACGGACCTGCGCGGGGTGCATCTGCTGCGCTACAACCGGACGTTCTACGGCGGCGAGCTCGACCTCGACGCGGCGCTGGCCCAGGGGTACCGGACGCGGCTAAAGGCGTTTGTCAGCGAGGACAACCGCAAGCTGGTCCGGCGCCACGACGAGCTGAGGGCGACGGGCGGCAGCCTGTACTACCTGTCGAGCCGGGAGATCGTCGAGGGCAGCGAGCAGGTGAGCGTGGTCGTGCGTGAGCTGGACACGGGCCTGGAGCTCGGGACGGCGAAGCTGAGGCGCGACGCGCATTACCGCGTGGACTACCTGACGGGCCGGGTGACGTTCTCATCGCCGGTGTCCTCGACCATGGACCCGCTGTTCCAGATCGACGGGTTCCAGCCGTTCACGGGGCGCAGCGTCATGGACGGGCACGAGGTCTGGATCGTCGTCGACTACGAGTCGCGGGCGGTCACGGCGGGCGGGGACATCGTCTTTGGCGTCCATGGGAGCCAGCAGGTCGCGGGGATCGTCGAGGTCGGCGGCGGCTACGTGCGCGAGGGGCGGCCGACGGGGCTGGGCGAGTCGGGCGGGACGCCCTACGAGCTCTACGGCGCCCACGCCAAGGTGAAGCTGTCGGCGTCGTCGACGGCCTTCGTCGAGTGGGCCGAGTCCAAGCAGATCGACGGGCTGGCGCTGGCGTCGACCGACGGAGGGCTCGACTACCGCAGCGTCAGCCGCGCGACGGGCGAGACGAAGGGCTACGCCCTGAAGATGGGGCTCGACGCGCAGGTGGGGGAGCTGTTGGCCGAGGACGCGCTGAAGCTGCGAGTCAAGGGCTGGTGGCAACACGTCGAGCCCGGCTTCCACGCCACGGGCTTGGCCTACCAGCAGGGCAGGGAGCACTGGGGCGGCGAGGTGAGCTGGCTCATTAGCGACGACGACCGGCTGGACCTGCGCTACGACGGCGGGACGGTGCTGATCCCGGACTTCGGCTACGACACCAACTTCCGTGCGTACACGCGCGACCGCGTGCGGGCGCGCTACAGCCACGACTTCGGGCCGGTCGAGGCGACGGCCGAGGGCGCCTATGGGCAGCACCGGGACGACGACGACGGCGAGGTCTACGATGGCGGCGCCTGGGCCGTGGGCGCCCGCTGGCGGGCGACCCCGAAGCTGAGCGCCATCCTGTCTCAGGAGGGGCTGATCGGCGTGGAAGACGAGGTGGTCGGCGGCGAAGGCTTCGCGGCGCGGATGACGACCAACGTCGGGCTCGACTACCGCCTCAGCGACGACCTGAGCCTGCGCGTGCTCGAGAGCCTCCGCTGGAACGGCGAGAACGCCACGCGGATCGGCGTCAAGACGCGCCTGGACGACCGGAGCTCGGTCTACTTCGAGGACCGGCTCAAGCCGGGCGAAGGCAACGGGCGCCTGGTCCACTCGCTGGTGGTCGGCGGCGAGAGCCTGCTCGACGCGGACGGCTCGGGGCGCGCCTATGGTGAATACCGCCTGGACACCGGCGTGGGAGGGCGGACCAACCGGGCCGTCGTCGGCCTCGGCAAGTGGTTCGAGCTGGCCCCTGGCGTGCGCCTGGTGGGCGCTTACGAGCGCAGCCAGGCCATGGGTGGCCTGGAGGCCGGCGCGAGCAGAGACACGCTCTCAGCCGGCCTGGAGATGGTCACATCGGACGCCTGGAAGTTCGGTGGCCTCTACGAGGTGCGCTGGGACCGCCCCACCTCGGACCGGGAGAAGGTCCAGGCGCTGATACGCAACGCCCTGGACGTCAAGCTCAGCGCAGACCTGACCGCCATGGGCATCTTCAACTACACGATGACCCAGGACCTCGACAGCCGGCACTTCGACAAGGAGGACCTCGAGGCGACCGTGGCGCTGGTTTGGCGTCCCATCGGTGACGATGACCTGACCTTCGTCGCGCGCTATTCGAACCTCATTCACCGCGACAGCACCTACGCAAAGGGCCTCGGGGGGCTCAACCCGGGCGAGCTGGGCGGCCTGAGCGGCCACCTGGCGGGCGAGCGCATCGAGGAGCGCAAGGTAAGCAACCTCGTGTCGCTGGCGGCGATCATCGAGCTGCCATGGCGTCTGCAGCTGACTGAGAAGGTCGCCTTCCGCCACACCCTGTCCCGCGCCTCGGGCGTGGCCGAGGGCAGCTATGACGTGCTCCTGTGGATCAACCGCGTGGCCTTCCACCTGGTGAAGGACCTCGACGTCGCCGGGGAGCTCCGGCTCATGGCGACCTTTACCGACGAGGCGATCACCGAGAACGGCGGCCTGTTCGAGGTGGCCTACACCTTTGCCGACCATGTCCGCCTTGGCGTCGGCTACCACGTCAACGGCGTGGCCGACTGGCTGCTGCCGGGCGAGGAGTCCAACGACATCGCGGGCGGTCTCTACATGCGCCTGACGGGCACCTACTAGCTAGGGGGGAGCCCGGACCTCTCACCAGCCAGCCGTCGACCGCGGCCTGTTGTGAGGGGCGATCCGAAGGCAGACGGTACGCGTGGCCGCCGGAGCCCCCCCGCAGACGCAGAGAGAGCCCCCGGATCGCCAGGCGTTCTGGGGGCTCTCGTCGGTCGGGGGCTCAGCGAGGCGCTACTTGACGCGCTCGAACAGGCCCGCGGCGCCCATACCACCGCCGATGCACATGGTGACGACGCCATAGCGGCTGTCGCGGCGCTTCATCTCGTGCAGGAGCGTCGCCGTCAGCTTGGCGCCGGTGCAGCCCAGGGGGTGACCCAGAGCGATCGCGCCACCGTTGACGTTCACCTTGTCGGGGTCGATGCCCAGGGTGTCGAGGACGTAGAGGGACTGCGAGGCGAAGGCCTCGTTGAGCTCCCAAAGGTCGATGTCCTCGATCTTCACGCCCGTCATCTCGAGGAGCTTGGGCACGGCGAAGACCGGCCCGATGCCCATGACATCTGGCTCGCAGCCGGCCACGGCGAAGCCGCGGAAGACGCCCAGGATCTCAGCCCCAAGGGCCTCGGCCTTGTCCCGGCTCATCACCACGGCCGCGGCCGCGCCGTCGCTCATCTGGGAGCTGTTGGCGGCGGTCACGGTGCCCTTGGCGCTGAAGACGGGGCGGAGCTTGCCGAGCTTGTCCGGGGTGGAGCCGGGGCGCGGACCCTCGTCCACCTCGAGGCCGGCGTAGGGCACGGTCTCCTCGGCGAACTTGCCGGCAGCGATGGCCGCCAGGGCCCGCTGGTGGCTCTGGGCGGCGAAGGCGTCCTGGCGCTCGCGGCTGATCTCGTAACGCACGGCCACGTTTTCAGCGGTGTTGCCCATGCCGATGTAGATGCCGGGGTCGTTGGCGACGATGCCCGGGTGCGGCCGCGGCGTGTGGCCGCCCATCGGGACGCTGGACATCGACTCGACGCCGCCGGCGACGATGACCTCGGCGAACCCGGCCATGATCCGCTCGGCGGCCTGGGCGATGGTCTGCAGGCCGGACGAGCAGAAGCGGTTGACCGTCTGGGCGGGCACGCTCACCGGGAAGCCGGCGTGCACGACCGCGATGCGGGCGATGTTGAGGCCCTGCTGACCCTCGGGCATGGCGCAGCCGAGGATCACGTCCTCGACCTCACCCGCCTCGAGGCCCGGGACGCGCTCCACCGCAGCCTTGAGCACGGTGGCGGCGAGGTCCTCGGGGCGAACGTTCTTGTAAGTCCCCTTGCTGGCGCGTCCCACGGGGGTGCGGACGGCACTGACAATGACTGCTTCGCGCATGTTGGTTCTCCTGTCGGTGTGCCGCGTGCTGCTAGTTGCGCAGGGGCTTGTTGTTCATGAGCATGTATTGCATGCGCTCGAGGCTCTTGGGCTCGCCCACCAGGCTGAGGAAGGCCTCGCGCTCGAGGTCGAGGACCTCCTGCTCGCTGACGGCGCGACGGCCGCTGGTGTCGCCACCGCAGAGCACGTGGCCGACGCGGTCGGCGATGAGCTTGTCGTGCTCGCTGGCGAAGCCGCCCAGCGTCAGGCCGTACACGAACAGGGACAGGGCGGCCCAGCCATCCTTGCCCGGCAGGTACAGGTTCTGCGCGGGCTTCGGCGGGGTGTAGCCCCGGTCTGCGAGGTAACGAGCGAGGCGCTTGGCTTCGTTGATCCGCGTGTCGCGGTTGATCGCGATCTCGTCCTGAGCCCGGGCGAAGCCGAGGTCGAAGACTTGGCCGGCGCCGGTGGCAACCTTGGCCATGGCGATGGGCACGAAGGCCTTCTGGATGAGGGGCAGCGGGTCGAACATGTTGAAGTCGACCTTGTTGGGGACGCCTGCGAAGGCCCGCTTGAGCAGGTTGAGGGTGCCGCAACCGCCAGGGATGAGGCCGACACCGACCTCGACCAGACCCATGTAGGTCTCCTGGGAGACCATCATGCGGTCACCGGCCATCGCCATCTCGCAGCCGCCGCCCAGGGTGAGGCCGTGGGGGTTGGTGACGACAGGCTTGGGCAGGTACGTCAGGCGCTGCAGGGTGTCTTGGAACGTCTTGACGATCGTCTCGATCTCGTCCCACTTCTTCTGATTGGCCGCCATGACGATCATCAGAAGGTTCGCGCCCGCGGAGAAGTGCTCCGCCTGGTTGGCGAGGACGAGGCCGTCGAAGTCCCGCTCGACGATGTCGCAGGCCTTGTTGAGCATCGCCGTCAGGTCGGCGTCGACGGTGTTCATCTTGGTGTGGAACTCGAGCCCCGCGATGCCGTCACCGAGATCGATGAGGGTCGCGCCGCGGTTGTTGTCCACGACCTTGCCGGCCTCTTTGAGGCGCGCGAGCGAGATGCTGCCGGGGAGCGCCGGCTCGAGCTGCAGGCCGTCGCCGGGGGCGAAGTACTTCGGCGTGTGGTCGACGTTGACGTAGAAGCCGCCGGCCTCGATGGCGTCGTCGATCCACGCGGGCAGGGTCAGGCCATCGGCGCGCATGCGCTCGGCCGTCTCCTTGACGCCCAGGGCCTGCCAGGTCTCGAAGGGGCCGAAGTCCCAGTTGAAGCCCCAGCGCATCGCCCGGTCGATGTTGACGATGTCGTCGGCGATCTCGAAGGCGATGTTGGCGGCGTAGGCCAGGCAGTGGGAGAGCACGTGCCAGCCGAACTTGCCGGCGCGGCCGTCGTCGGCGACGAGGGCCTTGATGCGGGCGGCGGGGCTGTCGAGCTTCTTGATCTTCTTTAGGACCGGGAGGTCTGGCCGGTTCTTCGGCTTGTACTCGAGGGTGTCGAGGTCGATGACCTGGATCTCTTTGCCGACCTTCTTGTAGAAGCCCGCCTTCGTCTTCTGACCGAGCAGCTTGGCCTCGGTCATCTTCTTCAGGAAGTCGGGGATCTCGAAGACCGCGCGCTGCGGATCATCGGGCAGGCCGTCGTAGCAGTTTCGCGACACGTGCATGAACGTGTCGAGACCCACGATGTCCGCCGTGCGGAAGGCCGCGGACGAGGGGCGCCCCATGGGCTTGCCGACGATGGCGTCGACCTCCTCGATGGTGTAGCCGAGCTCCGTCATCGAGCCGATGGTCTTCATCATCGCGTAGACGCCGATGCGGTTGGCGATGAAGTTCGGGGTGTCCTTGGCGAAGACGACGCCCTTGCCCAGGATGCGGCGGACGAAGTCCACCATCGTGTCGACGTGGGCAGGGTCCGTCTCGGTGCCCGGGATGATCTCCAACAGGTGCATGTAGCGCACCGGGTTGAAGAAGTGGGTGCCGAAGAAGTGGCGCTTGAAGTCGGCGCTGCGGCCCTCGAGCATGGCGTCGATAGACAGCCCCGAGGTGTTCGACGTGACCAGCGTGCCGGGCGTCCAGTTCGCCTCGATGGAAGCGAGGAGCTTCCGCTTGATGGCCATGTCCTCCTTGACCACCTCGACGACCCAGTCGCAGCCCTTGAGGAGCTCCAGGTCGTCGGTGAGGTTGGCGACCTCGATGAGGGAAGCGGCTGACGCGTCGACGAACAGGGCTGGCTTGGACTTCTTCGCGTTGTCCAGACCACCCTGCGCCCACCGGTTGCGGGCCGCCGGGTCACCCCTTTCCTCGTCGGTGAGGTTCGGGGGTACGATGTCGTAGAGGATCGTGCGGATGCCACAAGACGCCAGGTGAGCGGCAATGCCGCTCCCCATGACGCCGGCGCCCAGCACAGCGGCTTTCCGGATTCCGGTACCCATGCGTGGCTCCTTGGAAATTACGGTTGCGGTGGCTCTTGTACGAAGTCGCGGCTGCCCTGGTCAAGGACTGATTGAATCCTCATTCAGTGGCGACGGAGGCTCCGAATTCAGTGGCGACGGAGGCTCCGATCTCGACGCCGTCGAGGCAGGGATTGTACGGGAATGGCGCCGGCTTGCCAGGCAAAGAGGCGGCGTTCGAAGTGAGCGGTCTGAGCTTGGTTTGCGCTGGCGCGCAGCGGGGTGCGGTGCGCGTGGGCACGCCGTGGCAGCGGAGCGGTGACGGGCGGCCTTGCCAACGACGCGGGCGACTTCGTGGTCGCAGGGATCGGCGGGCGGGAGCTCATGGCGGCGCGGATCGCGGTGCCGACCCGGCAGGGTTGCCCGGAGGGTCGCGCGATCTTTCGGCTCGGGCGGCACGCGCCCCGGGGGTGTTTGAGGGCGTGGGGCGCGCTGGGTTCGAGGCGGCGATCGCGCCCACAGGACTGGCCACGGGTCGAGGGTCGGTGGGAGCCCGCGTCGAGTGCGATTTGTGGCGCAACGATCCGGCGCCTGGGGCCCATTGAGAAGTAGGGTCATGGGGACCTCGCGTCCGAGAGCGTCAAGCAGCGGATCAAGCGGCTCATCAGCGAGGAAGACCCCAACAAACCCTTGTCGGACCAGAAGATCTG
>PDWJ01002250.1_pt1 | contig 21104 bp, 17 predicted proteins | sample 1430881 | NCBI WGS metagenome assembly PDWJ01 (sample SAMN01162460, study PRJNA174530) | Oral metagenome, whole genome shotgun sequencing project. | biome: Marine environment; feature: Marine mammal; material: Swab sample of the gingival sulcus; isolation source: swab sample of gingival sulcus... | reverse complement strand
CCATCGGTTTATCAGGATTATAACCCATGACGAAAATCTCCTTTATATAGAAATTAAAATAAGTAAAATAAAATTGTATTATGCGGCATGACGCTTACGGAACTCTTCAACGTCACGGTCAAATCCGCCTTCAACCTCTTCTTCCTTCCAAAAAACATATGGATTTGAACGAGGCTCTTTAACCATCTGGGGAATAGGATCAAGTTCCATAACCTTGATAAAGGTTGGCAGACCGATACGCTGCATGGTCTCACCGACACGCTCACGGTTTTTACCTACTTCCATCCACCAGTCCCAAACCTTCTCGATAAAATCAATGAGTTCTTCAAACTCATTCTCTTTTTCAATCTTCATAAAAGGAACAACAAGTGTGGAGAACTGCGCACCATCAAGAATAGGAGCCTTTGCACCAACCAGAATGGAAGCACCCTGATCCTTACCTGGCCACAACGCCCGCGGCATTACGTTGATGCAGTGCATACAACGTGTACATTCCTTATTATCAATTTTCAGTTCATCACCTTCAAGCGACATACATTGTGTAGGACAGAGATCAATAACCTCTTTTGTAATATCAAATGGACCCCAGTCCCTGCCACTGTGGGCACCACCATTGGGCGGATAATTCCCTGCAATATACTCTTTTACTGCCGCCTGATTGATGCGAATGTTGTCTCTCCAGGTTCCAATAACAGAGATATCGGCACGAGCAATAGCTGCAACACAGTCATTGGGGCAACCGGAAAACTTGAATTTAAACTTATAGGGGAAGGCAGGGCGATGGATTTCATCCTGATAATGCATGGTCAGATGATGACACACTTCCTCTGCATCATAACAGGACCACTGACAACGGGATGAACCGATACAGTTGGCAGGAGTACGCAGGTTAGAACCTGAACCACCAAGATCCTGTCCCATCTCATGAGTCAGATCCCAGAAGAAGGGTTCAAGATTTTCTGTACGGGTACCAAGCAGGATAATATCGCCTGTGGAGCCATGGAAGTTTGTCATACCTGATCCATGCTTCTCCCAGAGATCCATCAGCTGACGCAGATTTGCCGTTGTGTAATATTTTGATGCCGGCTGAGCAACACGAACGGTGTGAAAATGCTCAACACCTGGAAATTGCTCCGGTACATCAGCATATCGTCCAACAATACCACCACCATAACCAAATACACCAACAATACCGCCATGTTTCCAATGTGTAATTCTATCCTTATAGGACAATTCAAGAATACCCAGAATATCCCAGCATTCAGGCTTGGTTTCAGCCTGCACTTTGAGGTCGGTTACGAAGCTCGGCCACGGGCCTTTTTCCAGCTCGTCCAACAAGGGTGTCTCATGTTTTGCCATGATTTCCTCCTTTGAGTTACTATTTTTACTGCAACCTTAACCACATATGTAAATTAAAAAAGTTTATACAAACACCTTAACGTCCAGGTACCATTTAAAAAAAGCTCCTGGGATCTATCAACATCACCATTTTTTCTGCCTTGCAACCGGGCACTCAACGCGGAGCTCAACCCAGTCAACGAACGATAGTGAACGTTGATCCAGCGAAGATAGCTTTGAATGCCCCCTTTGTCAACAAAAATGATGTGAAATCCGACAAAAAATGAATAGCAATTCACATCACATTTTCTTAGGTTTACCTATGATACAGTTTACTATTTCACATTCCTGAGACCCGTTATCAAGATCACTTCCTGCCATGATATTCAGAAACCTGTTTGCCACGATTTTTCCCAACTGCACCCCCTCCTGATCAAAGGAGTTTATATTCCAGGCAAAGCCCTGAAAAACTATTTTTGCCTCATATAAAGCCAGCAATGCACCCATTGTCCATGGTGTTAAACGCTCACCGACAAGCAGTGAACTCGGTCTGTTTCCCGGAAAAAACGTATTAGGGTTTTCATCTTTTTTCCCCTGTGCAAATGCCACCGACTGGGCAAGCATGTTTGCCATCAGCTTTTGCTGGGAGGTTGTCCCTTCTGTCACAATATCTTTGCCATATTGTGATTCAATGAAACCTATAAACTCAACAGGCACAATGTCACTGCCCTGGTGAAGCAGCTGAAAAAAGGCGTGCTGGCCATTGGTGCCAGGTTCTCCCCAAACGAGCGGGCCTGTTTCATACTCAACAAAAGTACCATTTCTAGCAACTGATTTACCGTTACTTTCCATATCACATTGCTGCAGGTGTGCGGCAAATCTGTGCAATCCCTGAGAGTAGGGAATCACGGCAACTGAAGGATATCCCAGATAGGACCGATTCCACAAACCTATAAGGGCAAGCAGCAGAGGCTGATTTTTTCGTATATCTCGCTGTTCAGCCTCGCAATCGGTAATATGGGCACCTTCCAGAAAGGCCAGAACGCGCTCATAGCCAAGACAAAAACCAAGGGAAACAAGTCCCACCATTGATGTCGTGCTGAACCGCCCGCCAATGGAATCGAACATATAAAAACAACGAAGATATCGCTCGGGATTATCCATAGGCGAGCCTTTGCCTGTCACCGCAATAAAATGCTTAGCAGGGTCCAATCCTCTCTCCACAAAGGCTTTTCTCACCAGCTCTTCATTGTTTCTCGTTTCAAGTGTTGTGCCGCTTTTTGAAACAATACAGACAACACATCTGCCAAGATCACGCCCCTGCAAAACAGATGCGGCATCATCAGGATCGACATTGGCGATAAAGACAAGTTTCCTTTCTTTTTTTCCATAGGCTTTCAGGGCCTCGTACACCGACCGGGGCCCCAGATCTGAGCCACCTATGCCGATATGGATGAAGGTATCAATAGATTTTTTGTCAGCAGCACAGATCTTCAACTGGTCAATATCAGACAAGAATTGGCGTAATTTTTCCAGTTCCCCCCTGGCAAGCCCGCTCATTTCGTCGTTATGAGGAAGATCTGAGAATACATCTCGCACAGCAGTATGAAGGACCTGCTTATTCTCGCTGTCATATCCTTCAATAACATTCATTACAGTCCCGGTCTTCATCGCACAGAATTGTTCAACAAGCCCACATTCATCAGATAGAGACTGTAACGCATCAAGCACGGCATCATCGAGACGCTGCGCCCAGTAATGCAGGGAAAAATGTCGCGATCTACAGATATAATTCAGGCGTCCGTTCGCAGATAAAGCCTGATTTTCCCGGAGGTCATACGGGTGTTCACATAACTTCAACAGTTTTTTATGCGCCTGTGTTTGTCTATAACTAATCCATTTCATCGGTTTTACCTTTCAACATGCTTCCCGGCCATGGCTGGGACTCTGCCACCAGCACCCTCAACTGCAAGAGTACGCAGAGCAGCTATTGTCTTCGCATAATCATCGCTCTTATACACTGCGGAACCAGCAACAAAGATATTCACTCCCGCCGCAGCTGCCCCTTTAATGGTCTGTAAGGACATGCCACCATCAAGCTCAATCCCCACCTCCAGGCCCAGCCGATCAATCCGTGTTCGTAACGCTTCTGCTTTCTTCAAAGTTGCAGGAATAAATGATTGACCGCCAAAACCAGGGTTAACCCCCATGAGCATCACCAGATCGACATCTTCCAGTATGTATTCAATGGAAGTAAGTGAAGTTGCGGGATTCAAAACGGCTCCTGCCCTGCAGCCAAGCTCCTTAATTTTCGTCAGTGTTCTCTGAAGATGAGGACAAGCCTCTACATGCACGGTAATCCAGTCAGCACCTGCCTTTGCAAACTCCTCTATATATGCATCAGCATCAGCAATCATCAAATGAACATCCAGCACCTTTTCCGTCACGCTTCTCACTGCCTTAACGACAAGGGGCCCTATAGTAATATTTGGAACAAAGTGTCCATCCATTACATCAACATGAATCACATCCGCCCCTGCCATATCAACAGCCTTGACCTCATCACCAAGAAAAGCAAAGTCAGCAGATAAAATTGAAGGGGCTATCTGTATGTTCCGCATTTTTATTTTCCTGTCATAGTTACTATAGAAGAGATGAAGCTCTCGACCTTTCCCTATCTATAGCATACTTTGAATAACAAGTTTTTTCAATCAGGGCAGAAGAAAAGAAGAAATTTTACCGCAGGAGTTTATCCCGAAATCGTACACGTACCCACAGGATAAATTTTTAACCAAAACAGAGTCTGACGGAAAGAGCCGGCAAAGGTATTCTATATTCGTCGTATTTCATCGCCTGGCAGAATTTCCACAAACCCATCGAGCTCGAGAAGCAGAAGCGATTCACTAAAATCCATAATATCCATCCCGGACATTCGAAACACCTCATTTCTGCCCAGAGGATATTTTTCTAACAGTTGTAACAGGGCTAACTCCCGGTCATCAAGCATATCAACAGGAGGACGAGTATCTCTATCGGTACTGACAGCGGAGTGTAAATAGGGCAAATCTTCGGTTATATCCTCAACACGGTGAACCAGTTTGGCTCCATGTTTTAAAAGCCAGTGAGTACCTTCACTCTTGGATGAATCAACACGACCTGGCACAGCATAGACTTCCCGTCCCTCCTCAAGAGCAATTTTCGCTGTAATAAGTGAACCTGATTTCTTTGCGGCCTCAACAACAAGCACTCCATGACTCATCCCTGCGATAATCCTGTTTCTCTCAGGGAACCTGAAACCATCTGGCCTGGTACCAAGGGAATATTCCGTTACAAGAATACCGTTATTACGAATGTCTTCATAAAGCCGCCGGTTGTTTGGCGGGTAGATCACATCCAGGCCGCAGCCTAAAACTGCGGCAGTGATCCCGCGAGCAGCGAGTGCTCCCCTATGTGCATTGCTGTCTATCCCTGCAGCAAGACCTGAAGCAACCCCAAGTCCATAAAGGCTCAAACCATGAGCAAGATCAAATGCAACCCGGCTGCCATAGCTGGAAGACGCCCGTGAGCCCACAACACCTATATAGGATTGTTGCAGCATCTCTTTTCTTCCAAGTATATAGAGTACAGGAGGCGGAAGATATATTTCCCTCAGAGCCGGAGGGTAACAATCATCGTCAAAACACACCACCTCCCCACCCATCTTTGCAAGAGATGCAAGCTCCTGCTCACACGCTCTTGCAATTTCACCCTTTCTACCAAGCCCTCCGGTTAGCCGGGGCCCAATACGCGCAGAGAGCTCTTTTTCTGTGCTGGCCAAAATGCATTCAGGTGAACCAAAATGCTCCACAAGACTCCAGAAAGTCGCCTTTCCCACTCCTGGTAATCTGGAGACAATCATCCAGTCGAGCATTTTCGCCATAATGTACTGTAATAAAATGTTATATCGTAGACATACAAACCCTGATCCGTTTACAAGAGCATGTACATTAAAATAACGAGGCCGGCGTCTTTAATGATCTACCATAAATACCCGCAACTCCTCGATACGGGCGGGATGTTTGAGCTTCTCAATTGCCTGAACTTCTATCTGCCTGATTCTCTCACGTGTTACGGCAAAGCACTTCCCCACCTCTTCAAGTGTATGGTCACAATCCAAATCAAGACCATATCGCATACGCAACACCTTCGCTTCCCGTGGGGAAAGAGACGACAACACCTGCTTTAAACAATCCCGCAGGCTGGTAACCATCGACGCTTCATGGGGACCCAATCTCTCGGAGTCTTCAATGAAGTCACTGAGAAACGTTTCGCCATCATCACCTATCGGCGCATCCAGAGATACTGCATCCATGGCAATTTTCAAAGCTGACTTCACCTTTTTCACATCGGTCCCCAGCTGCTCAGCCATTTCTTCAGTTGTAGGCTCCCGATGCTCCTCAAGCATGAAGTTTTTTGACACACGCAGTAATCTATTAATCGTCTCGATCATATGCACTGGCAAACGAATAGTCCGCCCCTGATCAGCGATTCCACGGGTAATGGCCTGACGTATCCACCAGGTGGCATAGGTGGAAAATTTATAACCACGATGGTAATCAAATTTATCAACAGCCTTCATCAGGCCAATATTACCTTCCTGGATTAAATCGGCAAACTGCAACCCTCTGTTGACAAATTTTTTTGAAACGGAAATTACAAGTCTGAGATTTGCCCGGACAAGCGCCTCTTTCGCCTGTTTGGTTTCATCTCTCCCGGATTCAATCTCATGCAGCATTTTCTTCAAGGCAGAATGGCTTATTCCCGATTCCTCAAGAAACTGCCTGTCCACAAGATTTTCCAGAAGTTTATGATCAATCTCTCCCCCCGAAGATTCCGTGACCGCCACATACTCTTTGAGCAGTTCCATCAGGATAGAGCTGTATTTACGCGAAAGCTCCTCAAGACCAGAAACGATGCTGTCAACATATGTCAATGCCATTATTTTTTCAGAAAACAACGCGGAAATTCTCTCACCGATGCGTGTTATTTCCCCAGCGATCTCGGAAAAATTGGTCTCCAGACCTCCTTCTTTCATTTTTTCGGCAAGATCTGCACGCATTTGCTCTCTTTTTCTGTCAAGTTCAAGAGCCTTTTTAATGAGTTTGAGGAAGTTATCACGTTCTCTGCGAATAACAGCCGGTTGACTGTCAGGCACTCCTGCAATAACCTGATGTATTTTCTTTTTTCCAGATGACAAGTCATCGCTGAGTTGCTGCAGGGTCGGAATCGCCATCAATGTACTCAAAACAGCAGACTGTACCCGTTTCTTTCCATCTTCCATCATTTTTGCCAATCGAAGTTCTTCCTCATGACTGAGCAATGTCAACGACCCCATCTCACGCAAATAGATATTCATGGAATCAACAGCATGCTTGCCGCTTTTTCCCGAATTACGTGAAATTCTGCGCCGATCACCACCCTTTCTCCTGTCAGGCACACTGAGATTACGCCTCTCCACTGGCACCCCAGGGCTCTCTTCGTCATTCAAATAGCCTGAGAGAGACATATCCGAGACGTTTTTATCATAAATATCTGTTAGATCTTCGACTTCCGACTCCTCGTCTGGAGCCGTATACATTTCATCATAGTCGCTATCCATTTCGTCTCTATCATCCAGATCATTTCCAGCCATAGTTTTCCTCAGGGATAACAGATTGTTATATCTGCTAAACTCGCTCTTCTACCGTCTAAAATAACCATATATTTATCTGACTTTTCCTTGCGAAATTCACGTATTGATGTGTGGACATTCAGGGAAAAACAAGCTCTTTCATCTGATAAATATCTACCTTACCTCTCTAAACACACCTGTTAAACAAACATCAATTACAACAACAAAGGGGACACAGTAACCGCCGGAGTTAGAATATACACTATAGCAAAATTATTTTTTTTCGCAATAAACTCTTGACTTTCAGTCAATATTCCTACTTTTACAGTTCCTCATGTATTCTTTGTCTTGTTGCCTCCATTTCCTGTTTTCTGGCCAACAGTGCTCTCAACTGATCAAAATCGTTTTCTTGCTGAGCTGCCAAAATCTGATGATCCAGTTTTTTTGAAAGGATTCGAAGCCTTTCAAGTGTAAGCCACTGTTTAACCTCCTCAAACTCTTTTTGAAGAAAATCAGGGACATCTGCCTCCCCATGCCTTTCAGATGCCTGTAACAGCATATCTGAAACCACTTTTCTTTCAGGCCCCTCAGGTAAGGCTGAAAGAATATCCTCGGGTTGCACGTCCATATCTTTCCCCAGCAGTTCCCGTACCTGGAGATAAACGATCTCACCCAATCCACCGGCAAGAACCTCTCGCACTCCAAGGCCTTCAAGTTCCTGGAAATAGCCAGGATTCATAACCATAGTTTCGACAAGCCTTTTCTGGGGAGGAGAAAGAAAAGAAGCTTTTATCTCCTGCTGTCGTATGTTTTTCCGGGCAGCGGGTACGGTTTTCACCTGATCATGCATAAGTTTTTCCAGTTGCAGTGGTCGCAGACCAAGCTTTTCTGCAAAATGGGCAATCACAACCGAACGCTGCAGGGAAGATGTGGTGGCCGCAACAACATCTTTCAATTCTTCTGCAATTTTTCTTTTTCCTTCCAGTCCCAGTCCATGATTTTTTATAAGTTCATCAAGAATGAACTGGGCGAGCTCTATCCCCTTTTCGATAAGAGAGAGGATAGCAGCCTTTCCTTTTTCACGAACAAAGCTGTCCGGGTCATGATTTTCCGGTAACAGGGCCACTCTTGCATCCATATCTGCTGCCAGAAAGAGGGGGGCAGCTCGTATTGCTGCCTTAATACCGGCAGCATCACCATCAAATAGCAGCACTGCCCTGTCAGTATAGCGTTTTAAAAGTTTTAGCTGGGTTGCTGTCAATGCTGTTCCCAACGGTGCCACCACATTATTACATCCGTGAACAGCAAGGGCTATCAGGTCAAAGTTTCCTTCAACAATGATTGCTACCCTTTGTTTGCGTATCTCCTCCTGATGCTGGTGCAAACCAAAGAGCAGATGGCCTTTACTGAAAATTTCACTTTCCGGCGAATTCATATATTTGGGCAGCCCTTCTCCCAGAATACGTCCGCCAAAGCCACAAACCCTCCCTCTCAAATCATGAATGGGGAAAAGGATCCTGTCTCTGAATCTGTCGTAAAAACCACCGCGTTTGTTTTTTACAATAAGCCCGGCCTTTGCTGCCGCCCTCTTTTCGAGTGAAGACAGTTTTGCTGTCAGATAATCCCAACCAGCCACTTCTTTTGCAGGAGCATATCCCAGTTGAAAACGTTCCTGGATTTCAGCAGGTATTTCTCTTTTTAACAGATAATCCCTGCCAGCCTTTCCACCACTGTCCTCAACAAGATACCGACGATACATGTTTGCAGCCTTTTGAGTTACAACAAAGAGCCGTTGTGCTTCTTCCTCTCTTTTCTGCTGTGCTTGCGAACGTTTTTTTTCAGGCAGGGTAATATTCAATCTGCCCGCCAATATTTTAAGAGCTTCCGGGAATTCGATATGCTGGTATTTCATCACAAATGAATAGACATCCCCAGATGCCCCGCAACCAAAACAGTAATAAAACTGCTGAGCACTGTTTACCGAAAAAGAGGGTGTCTTCTCTCCGTGAAAAGGACACAGTCCCAGATATCGCACCCCGCTTTTCTTAAGATCGACATGTTCTGCGATAATCTTTACAATATCAGTCTGCTCTTTTACCTGAGCAGCAATTTCATGCCATGAATCATCCTGTTTCATCTATTTTTCCACGTCGTTATGCTGCTGTCCGCCATAACATATTTATAATATTGAAAAAAATTCAACGACAAGGAGCTTGACATACAGAAACCACCTTTTCTATTCATCAATGTAACGGTTACTTTTCACAGACAACTGAAGTGTCATCCGTAATGATTTTCATCTTCCACCCTGGTGTATTCCTGGCAGCCCCATGGCGACGGTCTACAAAGGTAAATAAATAATGTAAACGAAATATGTAACCAATGCAGGAAGTAGGATAATATTCTATTTTGATAAAATGTTCATGAGGAATCCGTTGCAACCCCTGCAAGCATAGCCATATCTTGACAAGTTTAGACGTTTTCTTACTATTTTTTTATATACTCAAAAATTAGTCCAGGAGGTAACAGAAATGACAAGTATGCTCAAAACCGGCTTTTTGATGGCAGCTTTAACCTTTCTCTTTCTCGTTGTTGGCCAGGTACTTGGTGGTCAAAGCGGTATGATTATTGCCCTTGTTCTTGCACTTAGTATGAACTTTTTCTCATACTGGTATAGTGACAAAATGGCGCTTTCCATGAGCAAGGCAAAAGAGGTCACCCAGGCTCAGGCCAGAGATTTGCATAATACAATCGCATTTTTGGCACAACGTGCAGGAATACCAAAACCGCGTGTATATATCATCAACCAGCCCACCCCGAATGCCTTTGCAACAGGACGAAATCCTGACAACAGTGCCGTTGCCGTAACCACAGGCTTGCTGCAAACCTTAAACAGGGCAGAACTGGAGGGTGTTATTGCTCACGAATTAGGACATATCAAAAACAGAGATATCCTCATCAGCTCAATTGCAGCTACGATGGCTGGAGCGATAAGCTATCTGGCAACAATGGCACAATGGGCGATGATATTTGGTGGCAGACACTCTGATGACAACAATGGTGGATCGCTCATTGGTTCGATTGCAATGATGATTATTGCTCCAATCACGGCCAGTCTTGTGCAAATGGCAATCTCCAGGAACAGAGAATTTCAAGCAGATGCAACAGGAGCTGCCATCTGCGGAAATCCTGAAGGTCTCGCTTCTGCATTACAGAAGCTTGAAAATTTTAACAAGCGGCAACCAATGGATGTCAATCCTGCTACGGCTCAAATGTACATTGTTAATCCGCTCGTTTCAGGACAATTGGCCAGGCTCTTCTCCACGCACCCGCCAATACAGGAACGTATTGCCAGGCTGCGCAATAGATAAAGGTTTATTGTAAAAGGATCTTTACAGCTTCTCTCATTAATGCCTTACTGGCCAGACTCCGTGATAAAAAAAACGAAATAACTGTGCCTTGGCAATAACCGGATTTAATAAACCAGCAAAACACGTATCCCGTCGATCGGGATTAGTACCTTGTTGGCAATAGAGTAATTTTTTTCTCTGGTATATCCGCCATGACAGCAACTTTTTCAGCCGCCATTAAAAAGACAGTCCTTTTCTGGCAATCCCCCCTCCGGGTTCAAGATTTAAACGCATTGATTTCATAGAAGAAAAAAGTATAATTATGGTAAATTGTTTCAAAAAGTAAACCAAGAGATACTAAAACATACACTTGCCGGCAAACCATGCAACAATCCAACCTTGATGCTCTGTACAACCAGATAAACAACCTTCCGTCTCTGCCCGCCATCGTAAACGATGTCCTGCGTATTACCGCAGACCCCGAAAGCTCCGCAGCTGACCTGATGAGAGCTATCCTGCCCGATCCGCCTATGTGTGCGGCTATTCTCAAAATTGCCAATTCCGCTTTTTTTGGTATCCCGCGAGAGGTGACATCACTGGAAAAAGCGGTAATGGTACTGGGTTTTAATGAGGTCAAAAATATAGTCCTGGGTAAAGCAGTATTCAACTCCTTTAAAGCATTAAACAGCCATAACAAAAAAGATATCGACGCATTGTGGGAACATAATTTCAACTGTGGCCTGGCTGCCAAGATTCTGGCCGAGAGATCTGGTCAACCCGCCAGTGACATGTTTATCGCCGGCCTCATTCATGATATTGGCAAACTGGCCATGTTCATTACTTTTCCTGCTCTTTACGCCCATATGCTCAAACGTCCCTCTGAGGAATGGGGAGCTTTCCTGGAAATGGAAGAGGAACTATTTCTCATAGGCCATGATGAAGTGGGCAAGCGTATATTAGATAAATGGCTTTTCCCATATGAACTGACAATGGCTGTGGGATTTCACCATCATCCGGAACGGGCAGCAGCAAGGAATCTCATACCTGCAACAATTCAAATCGCTGATATTCTTGCTCATATTCTCGCTTCATCTGAATCTGTACCTCCATCACAGGTAGGCGAAGAGATGCTTGTAATCCAACCCGATCTTTTTTCAATATGGCAGAAAAACGACCTGCCATGCGATGAAGAGGAAATAGGCAACTGGGTTGCTCTGCTGCAAAAAAGTAAAAAAGAAGATATTGGTATTCTCAGAGCATTTTCTTCATGATAAGAGGTGTGTAATTCAGGGTTATGAAAATCAACTCATTGAAACAAACCCTTCGTAATACCAGAAGATTAGCAGAAATTTTTTCTACACTTACGAAATTTGGATTCCAGCAGGTTCTCATTGATTCCGGTCTCTATCGATTTTTTGATCTCAAAAAAGAAGAAGAGCCGGAAAAATTGAGAGATCTGCCCAAAGCTGTACGAATACGTATGGTATTCGAAGAGCTGGGACCAACCTTCATCAAACTCGGTCAGCTCCTGGCTACCCGTCCGGATCTCATCCCGGTTGAATGGACTGAAGAGTTGAAAAAATTACAGGCCAGATGTGCCTCCCTGCCCTTTGCAAGCATTGAAGAGGTTCTGGTAACTGAGTTCGCAGGCAGGAAGGATGACCTGTTCGTCTTCATCGAAGAAAAACCACTTGCCACAGCCTCGATAGCTCAGGTACACAGGGCAAAACTGCACACCGGTGAAAATGTAGTCATCAAGGTACTGCGTCCAGGCAGCCGTCAGATCATTGAAGAAGACATGGCATTGTTACAATATCTGGCACAGATCGTAGAACATTACTTTTCCAATCTGGGATACAGCCCCTTGCTGGTTGCCCAGGAATTCTCACGGGAAATTTTAAAAGAAGTCAATCTGATATATGAAGCCCAGTCGACAGAAAAACTGGGAAAATATTTTGAGGATGACGACCATATCTTTTTTCCCAGGGTATATTGGGAAACCACTACACGCAGCGTATTAACTCTCGAGGAAATCAACGGTGAGCTACTTTCAACTGTATCTCCTGAAAAACTCACTCCTCATGCCAGAAGACAGATTGTCAGCAGGGGAACCGATGCTGTTTTCAAACAATGTCTCCAGTTCGGTTTTTTTCACGCTGACCCGCACCCTGGAAATATCTTTTTGCTACCGGATAACAAACTCTGCTTCATTGATTGCGGAATGACAGGTACTCTTGATAAAAAGACAACGGATTTACTCATTGATCTTGTGGCATCTATAATCCGGGGAAATGTCGATAAAATGGGTAAGGTTGTAATCGATATCACTGACGCTGATCCCGCCATTGTAGAAAAAAGAGATTTTCGAGAAGAGCTCCAGCATCTTGCTGATCAGGTTCGTGATACAAGCCTCGAACAAATTGATATCTCGAAACTGCTACGAGATTTTTTTAAAACATTACAGAAATTCAGAATCCAGTGTCCAAGTGACCTGCTGCTTTTAGCCAAGGCACTGACTGAAATTGAAAGTGTCGCTGAAGAAATAGACCCTTCCTTTGATGTGCTCTCCCATGTTGAACCACAGATTCGCCAGCTGCTATCATCACGATACAGCTTTCAGGCAATCAGTAACAGGTTCTTTAAAAGCGCAATCAACTATATGAAGCTTCTGGAAACAGCACCTGATGAAATCCATCGGCTTGTCCAACAGATTCGAAAAAACAGCTTCACCCTCAACCTCGATGTTAAACGGATAGAATACCTTGCCTATAAAATTGATCATGCCAGCAGGCTTATGGGTGTAGCCATGATCATAGCCTCGCTGATTGTCGGCTCTTCAATTCTTATTCTGGCAGACAGCATGACAAAAGAACACGGTATGCTGCAAACCATGGGTATTATCGGTCTTGCCTTGGGGGTAACGTCTTCCATCGGCTTTGTTATCTCTTTTCTTCTCCCCAAAAAGAAGAAAGAGTAAACGGTTACCTGGGGGCAACCTCCTTGATTATGCTATTAAAGGACTCTGGATCAAGACTGGCAGAGCCCGTAAAAAGCCCTGAGAGTCCAGAGAGTTCCGCATAGGCAGAGGCATTATCAGGCCGCAAGGCACCACCATACACTACTGGCCAGCCCGGATGCACCTGGGAAATATAGGCAACAGCTTCCTCAACCTTATCGGGTTGTTGCGGAATCTGGGCAGTAAGCGCGTCCACAGGACCGTAGGCAATAATTACAGAACCGGTGTCAATGTCACCCAATGCTGTAAGCTGTGACATGGCATACGGTTGATCTACACAGACAATGGGCACAATACCAGCATCAACGGCTTCACTCACCTTATTACCTGTATCGTTGGCAGTTTCATGAAAATATCGTCGTCTCTCCGAGTGTCCTACAATGACATAATCAACAAGATTCACCAGGAGGTCAGCAGCAATAGCTCCAGTGTAGGCACCCTTTGGATAGGGGGATACATCCTGAGCTGCAAGTGACACATTTTCAAGACCTAAAACATCCAGATATTCTTTTGCAGCCTGAAGACACAAAAATGTGGGTGCCAATATCACTTCAACTCCGGCAACAGGGGTATACACTTTCGCGAATACATCAAGCCAATCTCGTACATCCTGAAAACGTTTATGAGATTTCCAGTTACCAATCACATACTTTGCCGCAGCGTTCATATTCCCTCCTGTTATCATCATCTGGTTCTCAAAAATCAAGGTACTTTGAATAATCCGATTGTTCAATCAAGGTATACGAAAACATGTTCCCGTATAAAGTACGACCGGCAGATTGGGTATTATTCAGGGTTTCCGTCAATATACTCGGAGAGCTTCTGCCTGAGCATATCCCGATCAAAGAGGTCGGATACAAGCATTTTTCTACGAGAATGTATTCCCGAGGCAATGATAAGCTTCGTTTTTTTTATCTGAAACAGCCGGGCGAAAAAAGAAATAACCTCCTTGTTTGCCTTGCCATCAACAGGCGGAGCGGCAACTGCCAGCTTCACCATATCATCATATAGCCCGACAATTTTGGTCTTTGCTGCCCTGGGCTGCACAAATATTTTCAGCCCTGTCTTTCCCTTTACCTCATGGATACACATGCAGATGTTTGGCATAAGGAATACTCAGTCGGTACAATCACATGGCAGTACAAGAACAGATGAGTACAACCTATCCGTTCTTACCTTCGGTTTTATCAACCAGAGAAAACAGATCATCTGGAATATCCACATCACCACCATCCAGATTATGTTTCGTTTTCTGTGCGTTATCCTTCCGTTCAGCACCATTTTCGTCAACAACAATCTTCAGATAGAGATCGCCGTAGTCTTCTTCCTCATATTCGCCAAACATTTCAAGGCTTTCGGTACATCGCCTCAGCACTGCTTCCAGCTCGTCACGCACCTTGGCACGTCTCTGTTTCAATCGTTCGATTTCCGCAGGATACCTGTCAAGTTCTTTCTGGGTGTCTATGCGCAGCTTTTCAGAGTCTCTTTTTGCCTTTTCTACAATCTTGCGGGCTTCAAGCTCACTCTTTCGCTTCATTTCATTGGAAAACTGCTGGGCGGCAATCAGGGTAGATTTGAAATCCATCTCTTCACGCCGAAGCCCTTCATTTTCTTTTTCCAGAGCATCAACTTTATTCATCAACTTTATGACACGACTCTTTTCTATTTCATAGTCGCTCACTTTTTTATCACATTGACTTCGTACTTCCTCAACATGCTCTTCTTTTGTTACAAGATCTCTTTCGAGTGATGAGATTGTCCGTCTGAGCTCGGCTATTTCTTTTTTTAACGCTTCGATTTCACTGTTACTTTCTATAAAGGCATGTTCAATTTCTCCAGAAGCGCCACCGGAGGCAACAAGGTCATTTTCCAGAGATTTTTTTTCAGCTACGAGTAAATCTCTTTCCACAGCAATGCTATCAAGCTCATCAACCTGCTTACGAACTTGCTCGAGGAGTTCAAAAAACTCTTCGGCGATCAACTCAAGATACGCTTTTACCTCGACAGTGTCATAGCCTCTGAACTTTATCTGAAATTCCTGATCCTTAATAGCTTGAGGAGTAATAGCCATTTTCTGCTCCAATACGGTTTTTTCCTGTGACTCTTTCATTTCCTGCCGCCCAGAATAAAAGCGAGCCTATCACATAGCCATCTGTCTGAGCGTAGGTACAAGAAAATTCTGTAAAAACATTATACCCATGATGAGAATCACAGGCGAAAAATCAATCCCTCCCATTTGAATGGGCAAGGCACGACGGATCCTTCCAAGCAGGGGCTCTGTCACCTCATAAAGGAAACGAACGATTGGATTATACGGATCCGCATTCACCCAGGAAACTACGGCACGACCAATGATGATCCAGATATAAAGTCCCAATATGAAATCAATGAGTTGAGCCACTGCCATAACAAAATTCTTTGCGACAAACATCTTGTAACCTCTCCTATGCCACCCTGCTGCCGTTTTCCACTGCACCATCGACAGTTGTAACAGCAAGCTGTTCTTTATCACCCACCTTATTTTTGGCTGCAAGTAGCATCCCCTGCGAATAAATACCCATAATTTTTGCCGGTTTCATGTTGGCAACAATGAGTATCTTTTTGCCAATGAGCTCGTCAGGTTGATAATACTCAGCGATTCCTGCAACGATCGTACGTTTTTCATGCGCCATTACCTCCAGCTGTAAAAGTCTTTCAGACTTCTTCACCCGTTCAGCAGTAAGTACCTCGGCAACCCTGAGTTCCACGTTTTTAAACTCTTCAAAAGTAATATATCCCGCTTCACTCTCTTTTTCTCTGTTTGTATCCTTTTTCTTATCAGGCTGGTTTGCTTTTTCCTTTTTTTTGGCAACCTCCAACCTTGGAAAAAGCTGACCAGACTCTGCAATTACCCCACCGGCAGGCAATGCGCCCCATCTTCCACCTGACCCGAGATTGCTGACACAAGGTGCTCCTGTCACCTGCAGTACCTCGGCCATTTTCTCTGCACTTTCAGGCATGACAGGTCTCAACACCAGGGTCAATATGCGTAAAGTCTCTGCAAGATTATACAGCACTGTATCAAGTCTTTCCCTCTTTTCAGCAGCCTTTGCAAGGGCCCAGGGTTCATTGCTGACAATATATTTATTGGCATACGCCACAAGCTCCCAGACAGCCTGCAATGCCTTATGGAACTCAAATTTTTCCATGCATACCTGGTATTTCTCAAGCATATCTTCAGCGATTTTTTGCAGCTGCCTATCATTTTCATCACTGCTTTTTACTGCCGGATTTACCTTTCCGTCCCTGTATTTGATAATCATTGAAAGCGACCTGCTGAACAGATTGCCCAGATCATTAGCAAGATCAGAGTTCATTCTTGCTACGATGGCCTCATCTGAAAATGAGGCATCAAGCCCGAAAGACATTTCCCGCAAAAGAAAATACCTCATCCCGTCACGGCCATATGTATCAACCAATGTCTGCGGACGCACCACATTGCCAATGGATTTAGACATTTTGGTTTCATTCACATTCCAGAACCCGTGAACATGAAGCTTTTTATATGGTTCAAGTCCCATAGCCATAATCATCGTAGGCCAATAAATGGCATGGGGCTTAAGAATATCCTTTGCTATAAGATGCTCGGCAACACTCCAATACTTCTGGAAATTCGGGCCATCCGGATAACCTATACCGGTGAGGTAGTTAATCAAGGCATCAAACCAGACATAGGTAACGAAATTTTTATCAAATGGCAGCGTTATCCCCCAGGTGAGCCTTGAAGTCGGCCTGGAAATACAAAGATCTTCAAGCGGTTCACCGAGAAAAGAAAGTACCTCATTACGATATCTTTCCGGGGTAATAAATTCAGGATTATTGTGAATATGATCAATGAGTTGCTGCTGGTATCTGGACATACGAAAAAAATAGTTCTGCTCAGTGATCTCTTTTGGCGCTACCTGATGATCGGGGCATTTGCCATCAACAAGTTCCTTGTCTGTTAAAAAACGCTCACACCCGGTACAATACAATCCGGAATATTCATCAAAATAAATATCGCCCTTATCATAAACATCCTGGAGGATTTTTTGGACAACAGCCACATGATCGTCATCTGTGCTACGGATAAAATAGTCATTCGAGATATTGAGACGCTGCCAGCTCTGTTTGAACATGGCACTTATATTATCGGCATATTCTCTCGGCTGTACCCCTTCCTTTCCAGCAGCCTCTGCTATCTTATCGCCATGTTCATCAGTACCGGTCTGAAACCTTACATCCTCGCCACAGAGTCTTTTGTACCTGGCATAGGTATCAGCAACGATTGTTGAATAGGCATGTCCCAGATGGGGTTGCGCATTCACATAATAGATAGGAGTTGTTATATAAGTTGTCATTGTGTTGTTATAATGTTGTCGTTACTTGTAGAGTAATTACTGGCTATGAACAGCTTCATACACGAAGATGCCCGTTACTTTTCCATTACGAGGAATGTTTATTTTTCCTTTTCCTGGTATGTCTGTCAATTCGTACCCTCTCAAGGTCTTTCCAGTCATCCCGTCCCAGACTGATCTCATCACCCTTACCGTTATCTATAACGATGATCTCCTGAAGAGGAATCTGTCTCTTCACCTTCCAAGACCCGTTTTCATAACGAACATGGCTCCCTGTTTTGGGCATTTTCCTGCGCAGAGATTTGTAGGTCTGAAACTCATAGGTCAGACAACACAGCAACCTGTTGCAAATGCCTGAAATCTTGGATGGGTTAAGTGGTAAGTCCTGTTCTTTCGCCATTTTAATAGATACAGAATCAAATTTTTTCATATGGGACGAACAACAGAGTTCCCGTCCACAAGTTCCCAAACCGCCCAGCATCTTTGTCTCATGGCGGACACCAACCTGCCGCATTTCCACCCGTGTCCTGAATTCTTGAACAAGATCCTTTACAAGTTCACGAAAATCGACACGGTTATCAGCAGTAAAATAAAAAATCATCTTGGAGCCGTTAAAAAATTTTTCCACTCGCACCAGGTTCATGTCAAGCTTATGTCTTTCTATAAAAGAACAACAGATGGTAAATGCTTCCTCTTCTGCCACAGGCAGTTTGCTGTAACTTATCCTTTCCTCATGCGAAGCCCTTCTAACAATCTGACACTCGATCTGGCACCCCATATTCCGCAGCACTCTTGATTCTTTATGCAGAGGGGCCCTTCCCTTGACAACAGCCGGTTCCATGCCATGATCTGTTTTTACCATAACAGCGTCATTCATCCGAAGACCTGAGATCGGAGACAAAACACTGTAGACCTGGCCATTTTCCCTGAAACGTATTTTATATACTTCCCGGTGCTCTGTTTTTTCTTTTCTTGAGCTTCCGGGACGATATTCAGTTTGTGACATATATACTCCAATACTACTTTCTATCTGTTTATCCTGTTAGACATGATTGTAACCGAAACAAAAGAATTTCGCACACCAATGCACGATTACAATTACGTTCCAGCTGCCTTTCAGCCTTATCGACCGCCTCTATTCTCTTCATGATTTCCCCAAAAAAACTATCATCATCTTCTTCTGCCAGCAAACTATCCCGAAGCCACAGGCGAAGAAGCCCCAAAAAGAGAGGTAGCGTTTCCTTGAGCTGAGCAAGTTCTTCAGCCAATTGCATTGTTTTTCCCTGATGCCTCTCATCTCCGCCTTTGCAGGAGTTCAGATGGGCTGTTACTTTTTTATACAGGGGGATCATCTTCATTTTTTGTAGTAAAAGGGCTTTGCCGGGACTGCCCTCAGCGAGTCTGGCAAGAATATCAGCCTCCTCTTCTTCAACACCGTGATTGGCCACTAATATTTGCGAAGCTTCCTGGTATGTCAGGGGGAAAAAAGAGAGGACCTGACATCTTGAAACAATGGTCTGCAACACTTCTTTTGCGGCCTCAGCCGTAAGAATCAGGATATTATTTTCAGGTGGTTCTTCAAGCGTTTTTAAAAGACAATTGGCAGCTTCTGCCCGCATGGTATGAACGTCTTCAAATACCACCACCCGAAACCTCGATTCATAAGGCTGATAGCTCAAACTCCTGACAATCTCCCGTACCCTGTCAATGGTAATAGCCTGTTTTTCAGGCTTCTCAAGGATGAAATCAGGATGGGAACCTGCCTGGAACTTGACACAGGAGGAACATCTGCCACACCACATGGCAGGCCCATATTCCCGACAATTTAAAGCCTTGGCCATATTGCCGGCAAATCTGGCTTTACCGACGCCATCCGGACCACGGAACAGGTAGGCATGTGCTATCCGTTCAGAACACAGTGATCGGGACAACATCTGTTTTGCCTGCTCCTGCCCCGCAAGGCCATAAAAGGGATTATGTCCCTGCTTTCCAGTCTCCATACCTAAAAGAGCGTCCCCTGTTTACCGCTTGTTACATTCTTACCGTTATCATCAACAGACGGCCTGTCAAACGGGGTCAGATAGAGATATCGTTCGAGTGAGCTCTGATAATCACTCCAGCAGGCTTCACCACTCTTTATTTTTTTTCTCAGTGCCTCAACAAGCCCCATCTTTGAATCCATTTCATCAATAAAATTCAACAAAATCGCCTCTGGTGTCATCGGAACAACGGGAGAGCCAAACTCCAACCTGCCATGGTGACTGGCTATAAGGTGCTGCACTGCCAGCAGGGTTTCCGAAGGGAAACCATCAATTTTTGCAGCTGCATTTGCTGCCATCTCACAGCCCATCAGAATATGCCCCTTCAACCTTCCAGAGACACTGTATTCTATCACGCCCACATTTTCAGTCAATTCCACTGTTTTTCCAATATCATGTAACAGTACACCGGCAATTAAAAGAGATCTGTCGATACCCGGATAATGCGCTGCTGTAAATTCAGCAACTTTAAGCATAGAATGACAATGCTCAAGAAGTCCTCCGGTAAAGGCATGATGAATTCCCTTGGCAGCAGGTGATTTTTTAAAGTTTTCCCAGGTATCTCCTTCCTTAAAAATAACCTGAAGCAATTTACGGATATCCGGATCGTCCAGAGAAAGAATTGTTTTCCTGATATCTTCTGCCATTTCCTCGATATTGCGGTCAGACTGTTGAATAAAATCTTTCAGATCCACCTGGGTTTCATCGGCAGGAGTAACACTATCAATGCGAAGCTGCAGTTTCTCTCTGTAGGATTGCACACCCCCTTCCAGCGCAACAAAACATCCCGGCTTGCAAAAACCGGCAACGCGAACAGCATCATTCCAGACAGGGCCGGTAATCTCACCGCTTTTATCGCCAATACCAACAAGTAAATAGGGCTTCCCTGCTCTTGTTTCAGCAAGCCTTGCACTCTTTACAAGAAAGATACCTTTTATCCGGTCTCCCTCCTTATACAGATCTATCAGCTTTTGTCTCTCCATTCGTAAACCTGTCCTTTTTCTCAACCAAAGCAAAATTCATGCTACCGGCTAATATACTATGCTGCTATATAAAATGCCCTAAATAACTACAGCAAGAATAACACAACCACAAGTCCATCCTTTACAAAAGTTTCAGCAGCTTTTCCCCTGAGTTATTCTACAGATTGCCAGGCTTCTCGTAAAACTATTCTTTCTATCAATGTTTTTGTAAGCGATCGTCCAGCATTTCCATCCCTGCTCAGGGAAAAATGCACCCCAAAACAGCGATAAAAAAAATAACAGCATAAAAAAACCTCGTAAGGATGGTATAATAGGTTTTTCGAAGCCCTAAAATTCCATCACCAACGAGGTT
>PDWJ01002383.1_pt1 | contig 21110 bp, 20 predicted proteins | sample 1430881 | NCBI WGS metagenome assembly PDWJ01 (sample SAMN01162460, study PRJNA174530) | Oral metagenome, whole genome shotgun sequencing project. | biome: Marine environment; feature: Marine mammal; material: Swab sample of the gingival sulcus; isolation source: swab sample of gingival sulcus... | reverse complement strand
CGCGACAGGTATTGAACAGCTCGGCAAGATCCAGACAGTAGTGGGCAATCCGGTGAATGGAGAACCGGCCGGGATCCGAGTGTTCTTCCAGAGCGAACAACAGCGCCTCATGGCGACCATCGGGCCACTCGATAAGCAGGGGGACGTCCAGTTCACGAAAACGGTCTTTTAGTCGGTTTTTGAGTTGTTCCTGGCGAATCGGGATAATTTTTACGCTGTCGTCCAACAAGCGGGCTTCTTCTGCAGCGAAGAATTCAAGCGCGCGAAGAATTCAAGCGCCTGTTTCGGGTAGTCAACAATCAGGTTTTTGAAGTTCTGATCATGATCCATTTCACCTTTTTCCTGTCAGTAGTGATAAATTTGAAAGCAGTATTGGCTGTATATAAAACCAACATCAGCTATTCGCCAAAGAGTAACACAAGAGGGAGGTTGGAGGCCAAATCTGTTTTTTCAGTCAATACAGTGGCCAAGGAGGTCAAAACAATAGAAAGGTCTGGTTGAAAAACAACCGAACATAAGGCATGGTTTTCATTCTGCCTTGTTTGTTATTGGATGACAAACCACCTGTTCGTTCTTGCGAGGATGATAAGAAATGGTTTTTATCGAGTTGGCGAAAGAACTTGCAAACTTCGCACTCGTTCTCTTTGTGCGTTATGTGTTCGTTTTGTCCCGCCAATTGGTTTGGTTAACATCGGTGAATAGTTGCATTCGAATTATCTCTCAACGAAACAACATAAACCATAAGGCTGCTTTTCCGCTGTGCTCCAAACCAACCCATTACACAGGCGTTAGCCAAGACGATTATGGAAAACATCAATGAACTTGTTGAGTTGGATCGGCTGAATATAGCACCGGTTATTGAGCAAGCGGGTGGGAAGTATGATCCTGAAGTACGCCGAAGCCTTCGGGATCTGCTTTCCGAGGCCAGACGGCGTTTGCAGACCGATGCTCCCTCGGCTATCAGATCTTCGGTGCACTTTACCAACCAGGTATCCCTTCGCTTGCATCGTAAGCTTGGTTTTATGAAGATTGAAGAAGAAGCAGACCGTGTACTCTTCGTGACAGATGGCAAAACTCTTTGTGAGCGGCTTGCTCGCTTCAAGAAAAAAACTGATGGCTAACAAGTCGTTTCAAGGGTCTGTGTGTACTCGGGAAGGTGATAAAAATTAATCGAAAGACGGAGGTGGTTGAGTCTGATGATGGGCGGTATTGGTTGCCCGCCTGCTATGGTCAATCTCATCAAAGACGTATAGTCAATGACGTCCTGGTTTGAGCGGTTACAGTGAGGCGATGTGGGTGAAAGTAAAAGCATTCACATTATCATGATGAAAACTGAATTTTTCAGGGTCGACTAAGTACAATTGAGACTTGTATGAATTTGATCGCAGTGCAAACAAACAAAGAATTGAAAAACTGCCTCTGATGGAATTTCATTCCAAACATCACCAAAAGGTATTTTGGTTACGGGAAATTCCGCAAATTTCCATGATGAACAAAATGTATTATCAGATTCGCTATTGCTTAAACACGGGCCAAAATGCGGATTATATTCAAGCATACCTGAAACACGGAACGGTTGACCATTCCAGAGTTTTTTCATTCTTCTTTTATCGAGGAATGATTTTTCCCGGACATCTGAATAGAGTATTCTTTTCTGTGCATACGATAGCGGCTTTAATTTGGCTTTTCTAAAAGGCAAGTTGTTCGGAAAAACGTCTTTCTCCCCTTTTGCACAGCCTGAAAAATTGAGAATGTTAATTTCCAACTCTCCAGTTATCAGGTAGGAAATGTGATTAACATCTTCACAAGAAAGAGGAAAAACCAGTGGTAGATATCTGCATTTATTAAATTTTATTGGCGAGTATTTATCAAGTGTATCAATAGTGAAAATATGATGAATTTTTATTGGAAAACTCAAGCCAGTGATTTTAAGATTTTCGATATCTCCACCGAAAATGTGAGACCCGCGTTTACTAAAGACGACTCTGCACTCTTTTGTCCTGGTAATGTGTTCTAACGATGAAATGATTTTATTCATTATAACTAACGCCTGAATTAAGCTGCAGCGCACTGTTCTGGTCAAATGAAACCGGACATAAGGAGTGGTCTTTGTTGTGTTCACTCATATGCCTAATAATGTGTAAAACCTGACACCAGGTACACAAAGGTTCAATGTAACTCTCCTTATTCGTTATGCTCAATCTTTGTCTGGTGAAGTGAACAGGCCATTTTTTTGTGCTCTCTCGTTCCATTTGTTCCTTGCCAAAGCCTGCATGTCTTCAACATCATCCGATTCATCGACTATTTCAAGGCCGAGCAGGGTTTCAATGAAATCTTCCATGGTGACCAGCCCTTGAGTGCCGCCATACTCGTCCACCACCAATGCGATATGATTTGAATCACTCATCATCTTTCTGAAGAGGTCATGGAGAGCAAGGTCGTCAGGAATTACCAGTATGGTTCTGCACAACTCTTTCAGCAAGGTACGGTGGTTTTCCGTTCCCTTTCTTAAAATATCATCTTTTAAAACAAACCCCTTGATATCGTCCGGATTCTCGCCAAAAATCGGTATACGCGAGAATCGTAATACCGGGTTCTGTTCGAGCACTTCAGAAACAGGCAGGTTTTCACTCATGGCAAACATGACGGTTCTTGGTGTCATGATATCTTTTGTACGAATGTTTCGGAAATAAAAAAGATTGTGCAATACTCGTGACTCGTATTTATGAAATATGCCCTCTTTGGTTCCAAGTTCGGTCAGGGCAATAAACTCGTCCCGCTGAATCTGATGTTTGCCTTTATGGTTGGTGATAAGGCTTGTCAGCATTTCAGACATTTTGACCAGAGGCCACATTAAAAAAACGGTGATTTGCAAAAGTCTGACGACGGTGGGGGTCAGTTGTCGCCAGTATGCAGCTCCCAATGTTTTGGGGATAATTTCAGAAACCACCAGAATCAAAAAGGTCAACACCGCGGATATGACACCAATATATACTTCACCAAATACTTTTGCCGCCTGGGCACCGGCACCGGCAGCCCCCACGGTATGGGCGATGGTATTCAAACTCAAAATGGCGGCCAGGGGTTCATTCAGATTTTTTTTGAACTCTTTCAACTTTCTTCCGAACGGATTGTCATCATTGTCATGCCGGGCGATGAAAGAGGGTGATATCGACAGTAGCACCGCCTCCATTATGGAGCATAAAAACGAGACTCCCAAAGCAAGACTGACGTAAAAAATGAGCAGCCCCATACAGTTTATTCCTTCTTGATGAGATTGTTATTTTGTCAAGTATGCGCGACCACGAACCTGCCAATAATCGCGCCATTTCCGAAACAGGTGTTTCCGGAGCCCTTGTTTTGCTGTCAACAGTCCAATCCGGGTTTCTTCGGAGTTCCTTTACGTTTCGGTAGCATTACCTGATCGATCCTGGATGATAACATGATCACAGCGGCCTGCCCAAAATATGAATACCAGATATCAGAATAATGCCGAAAGTGAACACGAACCGTGGCAGCAACAAAAAGTTGTGCTTTACTTGGAGAAACCAGGCGAGAGTGTCGGCATCTTTGATGTCCTGAATGTCAACAGAATGCGGCGCCAGCTGAAAATCAGTTACGGTCGAAATGAGTGTCACAACCGGTCTATGAAATCCAATCTGTTTGACAATGTTCCCGAAGAGTTACCCGTTGAATTGTGTGAAACCCTGGTTGAGTCTTCGTCTGTCCGAATCGAACGTATCATTTCAAAGGGCCATTCTTCACCCGAACAGGGCTGGTATGACCAGACAGAGAATGAATGGGTGATGGTGGTGAAAGGGCAGGCATCTCTGCTTTTTGAGGGTGACGAAAACCCGGTGCCCATGCAGCAGGGTGACTACATCAACATCCCTGCCGGTCGGAAGCATAAGGTGTTATGGACGCATCCGGACATGGAAACATTCTGGATTGCGGTTTTTTACTCCTGACTGTCCGTGTAGCAGAATGGTTCTGTTGATAGATAAAAACTATTGTCCATATAAAATCAATATAGTTGGCTTTGGCGTTTGCCGGGTACATACTTTGTCTGGCAGTTCATTATCAGTGCTAGTTCATTATCAGTTTTAACAGGAAGGTGAAAGATGAATCGTTTTACGGTATTTGGCAAAGAAGGTTGTGGTTTTTGTATTCGGGCAAAGCAACTGTTGGAAGACAGAAAATATCCACTGAAGTATATTGATATTCACAAGGAAGGCATATCGAAAGCGGATCTGGAAAAAACCATAGGCCGTCCGGTGGAAACTGTACCGCAGATTTTTCATGGCAAGGAATACATCGGTGGCTGTCAGGAGCTTGAGCACTATTTGACTACCTTGACCGAAGAATAGCAAATAGCGTGCTTCGGAGTCGGGTTTGGCCGTGTAGAGTCCCTGCCTGTTTCTGAAGTTGATGTTCAGCCTTCTCTCGCACCTCATAAGGCGCTATCATCCTCCTCCTGTTTTGTTTGTTTGTTCTTTTGGAAAGGCAAAAGGAGTTAGAAGGTGCTGCGGGAAGCAAAAGAAGTGCTCCATTCACAATTCGGTTTTTCCGATTTTCGACCCCCTCAGGACGAGGTGGTCGAAACCGTGCTGTCAGGCAGAGACGCATTTGTACTGATGCCGACGGGCGGGGGAAAGTCACTTTGCTATCAGATACCGGCCATTGTCCGCCAGGGCGTGGGGATCGTTGTCTCGCCATTGATTGCATTGATGCAGGATCAGGTGTCTTCCCTCGCCCAATTGGGCGTACGGGCAGCCTGTATCAATTCCTCCCGCTCGGCAGCGGAGAATTACCAGGTGGAGCAGCAGGCGATGAACGGTCTGATTGACCTGATTTATATCGCGCCTGAAAGATTGGTATTACCCCATTGTCTGGACTGGCTTTCCCGGTGCCAGGTTTCATTATTTGCGATAGACGAGGCTCATTGCGTGTCCCAGTGGGGGCATGACTTCAGGGCAGATTATCTGTCTCTGCATGTTCTGGCCGAAAGATTTCCGTCCGTTCCCAGAATTGCACTGACGGCAACGGCTGACGATAAAACCCGGGAGGAAATCGTCAATCGGCTGGCACTGAATGAACCCCGTGTTTTTATCTCGGGTTTTGATCGGCCAAATATCCAGTATCGAATTGAGCAGAAACAAAATCCCAGGCAGCAATTGCTTGCATTCATCCAGTCGGAATTTCCGAACGAAGCAGGCGTTGTGTATTGCCTGTCCAGAAAAAAAGTTGACGATACGGCGGCCTGGCTTCAGCAGCAGGGGTTTAATGCCTTGCCCTATCATGCCGGTTTGGATAAACAGGCCCGATCGATGCACCAGGCCCGCTTTCTTCAGGAGGAGGGGGTGATTATTGTCGCTACCATTGCGTTCGGTATGGGAATTGACAAGCCGGATGTGCGTTTTGTCGCCCACCTTGATCTGCCAAAAAGTGTCGAAGCCTATTATCAGGAAACAGGCCGGGCAGGGCGGGATGGGCTGCCATCGGTAGCCTGGATGGTTTACGGGCTCGAGGATGTTATCAAGCTCCGGCAAATGGTGGCCGGGTCTGACGCGAATGAACAGATCAAACGCATCGAACAGCGAAAGCTCGATGCCATGCTGGGCATGGCGGAAATCACCTGTTGTCGCAGGCAGGTGTTGCTGTCCTATTTTGGCGAAACACAGGATAGACCCTGTGGAAACTGTGATAACTGCCTTGCTCCCCCGAAAATCTGGGATGGCACCGATGCCGCAAGGAAAGCGCTGAGTTGTGTTTACCGTACCGGCCAGCGGTTTGGTGTCGTTCACCTGGTGAATGTGTTGCGGGGGAAAGCGACAGACAGGGTGATTCAGTTTGGTCATCAGCACGTTTCGACTTTCGGCATTGGACAGGATATCAGTGAAGCCCAATGGCGATCGGTATTTCGGCAACTGGTTGCCAGGGACTATCTGATTGTCAACTATGACTATGGTCACTTGTCGTTAAGTGAAAAGAGCCGTCCTCTTTTGAAAGGTGAAGAGTCCATCGAATTCAGGCTGGATTCTGTCAAGACCGGTCGGGCGCGTGCAGAGCGCAAAAAGACGGATACCCTGGATATTACCGATGCCCGGAAGCCTCTCTGGGAGGCGTTGCGAGCCTGCAGGAAACGCCTCGCCGAAGAACAGAATGTTCCACCCTATGTCATATTCCATGATGCAACACTTAAAACCATGTTGTCTGAAAGGCCGACCAGCCTGAAAGATTTGGCTGGAATTTCCGGGGTGGGAGCAACCAAACTGGAGCGTTACGGGCAGGATTTTCTTGATGTAATTGCGAGGGCCTGACGCTTGGCGCCGGCCCGGGGGTACCAACCCCCCGGAGGCTGTTTGCATCCGGGGTTGATAACCGTGTTTTCCGGTTTCTGGCCGGTTTCCTCCTTTGCCTGACCTTTATTTGGCACCTTTCATCAGTCCGCGTACCGCTTCTGGCAGGTCAGCAGGAAGGATGATGTTTTTCGCATTATCTGAAGTGGACAGGTTTTCCAGTGCAGATACATACTTTTCTCCAAGCAGATAGAAAATGGGCAGATCACGTTCACCGATTGCCTGGGTGACCCGCTCGATTGCCTCTCTGCTGGCATCAGCCAGAACGACTTGTGCCTGTGCATCCCGTTTCGAAGCTTCAAGACGTCCATCCGCTTCCAGAATGGCAGCCTGCTTTTCACCTTCCGCTCTGGTGACTGTCGCCCGGCGCTGACGTTCAGCGGCGGCCTGTTCTTCCATGGCGGCCTGCATGGTCTGGGAAGGGTTGATGTCCTGTATTTCCACGGTTTTCAGGTTGATTCCCCAGTCGGCGATATCGTCTGAAATCGCTTCTTTGAGTTTGGCTTTGATTTTATCCCGTGAAGACAGGGCCTCATCCAGTTTAAGTTCACCGACGATAGACCTGAGAGCGGTTTGCACCAGGTTTTGAATTGCCCACTCATAGTTTTCGACACCGTATACGGCTTTTTCCGGAGAAACAATATTGATGTAGGCGACGGCGTTGGCAACAATGGTTGCGTTATCTTCGGTAATGACTTCCTGGGAGGGGATATCCAGCACAATGTCCTTGGTGGTGACCTTGTAAGACACGTTATCAATATAGGGAATGATGATGTTGAGACCAGGTGTCAATGTTGCGTGAAACTTGCCGAGTCGCTGAACAATGTGTTTTGATCCCTGCGGAACAATGCGCACTCCCATCGAAACGGTAACGAAGACCAAAATGACGAAAAAGCCAACAACGATTAAACCTTCCATTTTCTACTCCTTGGTGATGATACGTTTTAAATAAGATTCAGCGTTCAGTAACGGTTTACCATCAATGTATTGCCCGAAACGTCATTTACCTTGACGCGTGCGCCGACTTCGATTTCTTCATCGCAAATAAAAATCCATTCATCTTCGCCGAGAATGGGAGCGGGAAACTTGAGTTTTCCCCGATTTTTGCCGGTATTGGATTCCATTACAGTGCCAATTTGAGCGGTGAGCGCCTCTCTGCCCATGCCAGCGGTGGTTTTGTCTTTCCAGCCCGGTTTGATAAATTTGAACCAGATAAAAACAGCCACCAGAGCGAGAACGACCCAGATCATCAATTGTGCCTGAAACGGCATATCCACAACCAGCAATACCAGCGAGAGCACAAGAGCGCTGATGCCGAACCAGAAGACAATAAAGCCGGAGGTGAATATTTCCATAATGACGAGTGCCATACCCAGAACCAGCCAGTGCCAATATTCAATATTGGAGTTTAACCATTCAATCATAAGAGTTTAACCATTTAATCATAATAATCATAAGAAGTGACTTTGAGTTATTCAGTTTCGTTCATGCACTGGATATCGTCAATACATTGGGTATAGTAACTACATAACTACACACTAAGTATGGTAACTGCGTTTCAGGTACAGCAGGTACGCTTCAGATATAACAAGTGCAAAGCGATAAAAACGGAGATTCATCACTTTGGAATCCTTCCTCCGCAGGTTAACGATTCTGGAATTTCTTTCCAGCTCCCGGCAGATGAAGAGCACCAGGGAAATAGTAACGCACCTGGTCAATGCCGGATACATCAATGATGACAATCTTGATGAAAAATCACTGTTAAGAATTGTTCAGCGTGATTTGAAATTCCTTCTGGGTGATACTCTGGAGGATGATGAACCGGATAATATTTTTGGATTGGAGTCTGTGCGCGGGCAAGGCAAAAGCCTGTACTGGCGGCTTGAGCCTTACTCGGGGTTGCGTTTCGATTTCGAGAAAATGCCGAGGTTTATGGCGCTCGCATTCACTCTGACGCGCAAGCATTTGGGTGACATTCTGCCGCGTAATACCGTGACTGAATTAAACCGTTTTTTTGCACAGGCGGAAGATCGCCTTCGGGAAAGTGAGAAATCCCTGACACCCCGGTCTTACCAGCGTTTAAGTAATGCAATAGAGTTTTTTCAGCGTGGGCAAAAGCTGCAGGCCGCCGCGTTTGACATGGAAGCACTGGATACCATTTACAGGGCGATAATCCTTAACAGGCAGGTTGTCTTTGATTACCGCAATAAAAACTATCGGGTGCATCCTTACGGTATTGCCATTCTGCTGCCAAAAATCTATCTGGTTGGCAAGAAAGATGGCAGTGAGTCCGAGCCTTCCGATTCGGGGTACCGGAGCTTTTTGCTACACAAGATTCGGGATATATACACAGCACCCGAGTCTGCATCAATTCCGCAAGACTTTAGTCTCAGGCAGTTTCTGGAGCAGGGGAATATGGATATCCTGGTAACCAGGAGTGACGATACCAGCTACCAGCTTGTGCTGGAGCTGGACGCCGGGGCACAGCAATCCAATCTGATAGAAGACCTGTCAGAAAGCCCGATCAGTGCAGACCAGGAGATCAGGGTGCTGGAAGGGAATCAGTACCAACTGACGGCAACCGTTCGTCGAACAGTTCAGCTGAGAAACTGGTTAACCTCCCTGGGTGCAGGCGCAAGAGTGGTCAGCCCTGATGTAATTCGTGAGGATCTTGTTTCCCATTTAAGCGCGATCTTGCAAAAAAACTCTCCTTGCAACCAGGTGTTGCGGGAGGTCGGCTATTCGGGTAAAGAAACATCCGGGTAGGCGATTTCTGCATCTTCCCGTGTTGTTTTATCAATGATCCGGGAGTCTTGCAGACTTCCTTGCGTGCCTTGTCTTATGGGCTGAGTGATGGCTTTAAGGCTTCTGCTGAGTGAATCGAACTGCTCCTTGAGGCTCGCGTACTCTGCCCTGGCGGTTTCAAGCCTGTTCAGGGAGGTTTCAAGCTTGTCTTTTGTCTCTTTCAGGCGGTTTTCAAGACTGACGGTTTTTTTCCTGTTTTTATTTAACTGGTCTGATAGCTGGTGATTTTTCTTTTGAGTCTCCTTGTAGCGTTTGGCCAATGCGTCAAAAGCCGAAATGCGTTTGTTCACTTCCTTTTGCAGGCGTACATTTTCCTGTTTGAACATAGACAGTTTTTTTTGCAGTTTAACTGTATTGCTGTCTCTGCTCGCGGTTAGCGTGTCTATTTTTTCAATGGTAGTGGATAGTTCCGATGTTTGTTCCTTCACCTTGTTCTGCAAGGCGTTATAGGCGGTTTTGATCTCGTTGAAGTCGCTGGATGATTTCGCCAGTACTGATTGTATGTTGGCAATCTGTTCCTGCTTCTGTTCATGGTGTTTGTCCGCCCGGGCAAGAATGCTCTCAAGTGCAGCAGAGAGTTCTTCGTCACTGTTTGAAGAGGTGAATGTCATGGCATGTGACAATGCTGATCCGGTCTCTGCCTGTAGCCAGTTTCGAGGTTGTTTGATTAGCCTGGCCAGCTCTTTTTTAAGTGCAATGTGGAGGATGTTGGCCTGTTCCAGCTTGCTTTCGGTTGAGGACAGTCGCGCCTTGCCGGTGTCCAGTTCCTGTTGTGTATGATCCAGTTCTTTCAAAAGGAGTCGGTTGTTCTGGTGATAACTCAAAAGAACGAAACCAAGGCCGATGCTGATAATCAGCAATATTGGCCAGGTGATAGCAAGCGCCCGGTTTTTCTTTTCCAGCATATTGATAAGCTGCTGAGCGTAATCAGGGTCTCTGCCGGACGGGTTGTAAGTCCGTTCTACTGTCGCTTCTACCAGTGTTGAGGATTTTGCTGATTCGGGGGTGTCGTTTGTCATGGGATTTTTTTATAGAGAATTGTAGAGTGAGTTTCAATAGTGAGTGTGATTAAAACAGGCTTGCAGATCATTATAACCCGGGCCAGTCTTGATTGAGGTAGACCCTTTTTTTGTTTTACCATTGAATAACTTGGCAATTGTACCTTATAAAGAGTATAAAAAGATTCGGGATGACACAACTATAGAAAACACTATTACAGAGAAAACATCACTACAGAGAAAACATTACTGCATATAGCACAACGTTAGACAACACGACGATAGACAAAACAACACCTTTTTCAATCTAACACTATTCAGGCTGCCATTCTTTATGTCTTCTGCAATTAAACTGACCGAATACAGTCACGGCGCGGGCTGTGGTTGTAAAATTTCTCCGAAAGTGCTCGATACCATTCTTGGCAGCCGGCCGGATATACCCGTAGACCCGGCGTTATTGGTGGGTAACGGCAGTAAGGATGATGCTGCCGCTTATGATTTGGGCAACGGGCAGGTGATACTGAGTACGACAGATTTTTTTATGCCAATCGCCGATGACCCCTTTGATTTTGGTCGTATCGCGGCGACCAATGCGATCAGCGATATATATGCCATGGGTGGTCAACCTCTGATGGCCATCGCCATACTCGGGTGGCCGATCAATCAATTGGCCGCAGAAGTGGCCGGGCAAGTGGTAGAGGGAGGTCGGCAGGCCTGTCGGGATGCCGGGATTATTCTGGCTGGCGGTCACAGTATTGATTCGCCCGAGCCACTGTTTGGTCTGGCCGTTACCGGGCAGGTTGCCAGAGACAAGCTGAAACAAAACAATACCGCGACCGTCGGCTGCAAACTGTATTTGACCAAGCCTCTCGGTGTGGGTATTTTGACTACTGCCCAAAAGCAGAAAAAGCTGTTACCGGAGCACCAGGGGCTGGCCATCGAGCTGATGTGTCGCTCAAACAGGGTGGGGCACCAGGTGGCGGATATCAACGCCGTTAAGGCCATGACGGATGTGACCGGGTTTGCCTTGATGGGACATTTGCTGGAACTGTGTGAAGGCAGTGGTTTACATGCCAGGATTGATTTTTCAGCGATTCCCTTTATGGAATCAGTGAAAGACTACCTGGAAAAAGGCTGTATTCCCGGTGGCACTTTGCGAAATTTTGATTCCTATGGCCATAAATCAGGTCAAATGACTGAACAGCAGCGTTTTTTACTGTGTGATCCACAAACCAGCGGTGGCCTGTTAATTGCCGTTGAACCCGAGGGGCAGGCCGAGCTGGAAGCCCTGTTGAAAAGTGAGGGGCTATATGCCAACCCGATCGGGGAACTGGTCGCAGCAGACTCTCCAGATGCCGCTTTGATCGAGGTGCAATAGCATGAGTTGTGAAGACAGCGAACAACCGTCTGCAGGCAAACGACAGGATACCGATGATTACAACGCGTTGTTTTTATCCGACACCCCCATGTTTGATACCCGGGCACCCATAGAGTTCGCCAGGGGGGCTTTTCCGGGCGTGGTCAATTTGCCCTTGATGACGGATAGAGAGCGCGAGTTGGTGGGTACATGTTACAAACAACAGGGGCAGGAAGCGGCAATCCGCCTGGGCCATCAACTGGTTTCCGGAGACAGCAGGCAACAACGGCTGGATCAATGGCTGGAATTTGCACGAAAAAATCCTGATGGTTATCTCTATTGTTTTCGTGGTGGGTTGCGTTCCCACACAGTGCAAAAATGGATGGCGGAAGCGGGGTGTGAATATCCTCTGGTAAAAGGAGGGTACAAGGCCATGCGGCGCTTTTTGATTGATCGCCTGGATCAACTGTGTGATGAATTTGATCGTCCTGACAGGCCTCAACGACTTTTGTTACTGGCCGGACAGACCGGCGCGGGAAAAACCGATTTGTTAGGGCAGATAGATAACAGTATTGATCTGGAGGAGCTGGCCAACCACAGGGGTAGTGCATTTGGCAAACGGGCATCCGCTCAGCCGGGGCAGATTGATTTTGAAAATGCCGTGTCAATTCAGTTTCTGCGCCAGCAACATAAAGCCGTGGCTGTACCGATTATTCTCGAAGATGAAGGCCGGTTGATCGGCCGCTGTGCCCTGCCACCCAGACTGAGAAACAGTATGCAGCAGGCATCTCTGGTGGTGGTTGAAGCCGGTCTTGAACAGCGTATTGACCATTCATTCAGGAATTATATTCTTGAAAAACTGTCCGAATGGCAGAAATTTTGTGGTGAACCTGATTCGGCCTTCCATTATTTTGCCGATGAACTGCGCCAGTCCATGAGCAAGATCCGCAAACGGCTTGGTGGCGCCCGTTACCAGGCGTTCAGCGAATTGTTGGAACAGGCTATTCGGGCGCATCAGGCGGGTGACAGCAGCGTTCATCGTCAATGGATAGAACGGTTGCTGGTAGAGTATTACGACCCGCAATACAGTTGGAACCTGGAACGGCGCGGGCAGAAAATTGTTTTCCGTGGTGACCGTGAGGAAGTGTTGCACTATCTGGAGGTTAGAAGCAGGGGGCCAGAGGCTGGCCAATGGTAAAAAGAGCCGTTTTTATCAGAGTGAACTCCGAATTGAAGCAATCGAAAAAAAGTGTATTTTTTGATTAATTTGTAGCTATAAAATATACTGATTCGTGTTGTTTTGTTGTAAGGGGGCATTAGTTCACGTCGTTTTCCTGGGAGGGAGCATTTATGTTGATTCTGGGTCTATGTATTGTCATTGGCTTTATTGTTTTCTCAACATCAAAGCTGAAATGGCATCCGTTTCTGGTTCTTCTTTTAGCTGCGCTCATTACCGCTTTTTATTATCAACTTCCCGTCACCGATATTTCAAAAACCATCACCAAAGGTTTTGGTGGAATCCTGGGTTATATCGGTCTGGTCATTGTATTTGGTACGATTATCGGCATCATTCTGGAAAAAACCGGTGCCGCCATTGTCATGGCCGAAACCGTCATCAAAAAAATCGGTGACCGATTTCCAACCCTCACCATGTCGATCGTTGGTGCGATTGTCTCCGTGCCTGTGTTCTGTGATTCCGGCTATGTGATTTTGAACTCGCTGAAAGAATCTCTGGCGAAACGCATGGAAGTGTCTTCTGTTGCAATGAGTGTTGCTCTGGCGACCGGCCTCTATGCTACCCATACCTTTGTTCCTCCAACTCCGGGCCCTATTGCAGCCGCAGGGAATCTGGGTCTGTCAGACAGCCTTGGCTGGGTTATTCTGCTTGGCTCCATTGTGGCCATTGTACCTATCCTTACCGGTTGGTGGTGGGCAAACCGCTTTGTCAAAATTGCCCCCGATGGCCGGGGAGCCGAGGAAGAGTTGCAACAAACCGTATCACGCGAAGACTATGGCGAGCTGCCATCGCCAACAATGGCATTCCTGCCTATCGTGCTGCCCATTGCTCTTATTTGTGTCGGAACAATAGTGAACTTCCCCAGTCACCCTCTTGGTGAAGGAAGTGTTACACACTTTTTGAGCTTCCTGGGACAGCCCTTTACTGCCTTGCTGATTGGTGTATTTTGCGCATTTTTCCTGATTAAGGGTGAGGATAAAACAAAGCAGTTCAGCGATGCCATTGCCAAAGGTCTGGTCGTTGCCGCTCCAATCCTGTTGATTACCGGTGCGGGTGGAGCTTTTGGTTCCGTTTTAAAGGCCACTCCAATCGGACAGTATTTGGGTGATACCTTATCAGGGCTTGGCCTGGGTATTTTCATGCCCTTTATCGTTGCCGCTGCTCTTAAAACTGCACAGGGGTCTTCAACGGTTGCTCTGGTAACCACATCCGCAATGATTGCTCCATTGTTATCATCTATTGGCCTGGATAGCGATATTGGTCGTGTATTGTGTGTTATGGCCATTGGTTCCGGTGCGATGACAGTCTCTCACGCAAACGACTCGTTTTTCTGGGTTGTGAGTCAGTTTTCACGCATGAGTGTGTCACAGGCGTACAAGGCACAGACTGCTGCAACCGCAATTCAGGGTGTGAGCGGTATTCTCTTTGTCTGGATTCTGAGCCTGGTTTTACTCTAGGCCTTTTATTTTCAGGAGTGCCGGTTCTTTGAGAATATCAGTTTCATACACGAGTTCAGGGGTTGACCATGAGTTTGAAGTTTGTTATCGCCCCTGATTCCTTCAAGGAAAGCCTGAGTGCCCGTGAGGTGGCAACTGCCATTGAACAGGGCATTCACCATGCCTTGCCTGATGCGCAGTGCGTTTGCCTGCCAATGGCTGACGGCGGAGAGGGGACGGCAAAGGCATTATGCCAGTTGCACAATGGGCAGTGGCGTTGTGTTCATGTTCAGGATCCGTTGGGAAAGGATGTTCGGGCCGGGTATGCCATACTGCCAAATCAATGTGCCGTGATTGAAATGGCAGAAGCATCCGGCCTGGCACTGCTGACTCCCGATCAGCGTAATCCGCTGTTGACTTCGACCCACGGGGTTGGGGAAATGATGCGCGATGCGCTTTCTCGGGGCGTTCGCAAATTTATCCTCGGAATTGGCGGAAGCGCAACCAACGACGGTGGCAGTGGCATGCTGACGGCGCTGGGGGTGAAGTTTTACGATGCCGATGGTAATACCCTTCCTCCGGGTGGTGGAGCTTTGTCTTCTTTGTCCCGGGTCGATTTGTCAGGCCTGGATGACCGATTGAAGGAGTCGGAGATTACCGTAGCGTGTGATGTCAATAACCCCCTTTTGGGTGACCGGGGTGCCAGCGCCATTTTTGGCCCACAAAAGGGGGCGGACAGGGAAATGGTCGGGCAACTGGATCGGGCATTGGCTCACTACGCAGACAAACTGGTGCAGGCAGGGTTTCCGGATCACAGGGAAACCGCAGGCAGTGGTGCGGCTGGCGGGCTGGGCTTTGCATTGTTCGGGTTGCCAAACAGCACAAGCGAATCGGGTATTGAACTGGTGATTCGTGAATCCGGGTTCAGCGAGGCATGCCAGGATGCGGATTTTGTCATTACCGGTGAAGGCCGGATGGATGGCCAGACACTGCTGGGCAAGGTACCCGCTGGTGTGCTTCGTCATGCCCAAAAACACAACACTGCCGTGATTGCACTCTGCGGTTGCCTGGGGCAATCTCACGAAAAACTGAATGATTTGGGCTTCTCGGCGATCTTCCCCATCATCCCGTTCCTGGATAACCTGGAAAACACGCTAAAGGCGGGAGAAGTAAACCTTGTGCGCACAGCACGACAGATAGCGGAGATCATCAAGCTTTCACAAAGAAGCAAGTAAATAAGGAAATAAATAAGGAAATAGGGAGTCATCGGGTTTCGGGCAGTCCTGTACCTCGACTGACAACAAAGAATATGAGAGGGTCTGTCAGGTGTCTTCTTGCATTGTGTTATTCCTGATTGTGGATAGATAATATGCAGCGCCTTGCGCCAGAGCAGCTTTTTCCCATACTTGCCTGGGGCAGGAACTACCGCTTGTCGACCTTTGCCAGCGACCTTAACGCAGCTGTGGTGATTACGGTCATGCTGATTACCCAGTCCATGGCGTATGGGCTGCTGGCCGGTTTGCCTCCGCAAACGGGACTGTACGCCAGCATACTTCCCTTGATGTGTTATGCGCTTTTTGGGTCGAGCGGTGCGTTATCGGTTGGCCCTTTTGCCATTACCTCCATTATGACTGCCGCTGCGTTAAACAGTGCCTTTCCCGATAAGTCCGATATGGCTGCGATTCTGCATGGTGCGGCTTTATTGGCTTTGTTGTCGGGCTGTTTTCTGCTGTTGTTCGGGCTTTTTCGATTGGGCTTTTTAAGTAATTTTATCAGTTCGCCGGTCATATCCGGGTTTATTACGGCGTCAGCAATTACCATTGCCGCAAGTCAGGTGGGTAACCTTCTGGGGGGCAATATTACTTTGGGCGACATTGCAGAGAGTGGCGGGTCGATGTCCCGGGTGATAAATCAGGTCAACCCCTATACAGCCACTATCAGCGTTCTGGCTATGCTTCTTCTTTATATAATTCCAAAAATTATCAAGGCACTGGTGATTTACTTGCGCGGTTCACCTGTGCTGGCGGAATTGTTGGGGAAAACTGCACCTATCCCGGTTTTGGTCGTTTCCGGCCTCTGTGTGGCCTGGTTTCGGCTGGATACTCAGGGGGTGGCGATTGTCGGTGCTATCCCGGAAGGGTTACCTCACCTGGCGCTCGAATTATTTCACTCTTCCCACGACTGGAATAACCTGGTCTTGCCCGATTTGGCGATATCTGCCGCTTTAATCAGCCTGATTACCTTTGTCAGCTCGGTTTCGGCCGCACAGTCCTTCGCAGCGCAAAAACGGCGGAGGGTAGAACCCGACCAGGAGGCGGTCGGATTGGGAGTGGCAAATATTGCGGCCAGCCTGTCTGGCAGTTTTCCTGTGTCGGGTAGCCTGTCGCGCTCGGCCATCAATTTCAAGGCGGGTTCAGAGACCCCGGCATCCGGCCTGTTTACCGCACTGGGAGTCGCTGTTGCCACGCTTTATCTTACACCCTGGTTTTATTATTTGCCTATTGCTGCGCTTACGGCCATGATCATTATGGCAGTGCTTTCTCTTGTTGATTTTGACGCGATAAGGCGATGCTGGAATTATAGCAAAAAAGACTTTTACGCCCTGTTGATCACCCTGGTTGTAACCCTTGTTGGCGGGGTGGAATCAGGCCTGTCAGCCGGGGTGGTGCTGTCAGTAGTGTTGCATCTGTACCGTTCCAGTGTGCCCCATACCGCTGTTCTGGGCCTGATTCCCGGTACCGAGCATTTTCGAAATGTATTGCGTTACGATGTCATCACTCATCCGGATGTGGTTGTTTTACGAATAGATTCAAGCCTGTATTTTGCGAATTGCCGGTTTCTGGAAGACAAGGTCAATGACCTGGTGGCCACCTACCCTGATGCCAGACACTTGCTACTGGTTTGCTCTGCAATCAATGATATCGATGTCAGCGCACTGGAAAGTCTTTACACGATTCAGCAATGTTTGCTGGATGCCGGTATCACATTACATCTATCCGAAATAAAGGGGCCCGTCCAGGATAAACTGCGACGAAGTCACTTTCTTGAGCACTTGTCCGGCGAGGTTTATCTGACCAACTATGCCGCCTGGACAATGCTGGCATCCAGGCCCGTCGGTGATGATTACATCATCTAGCCGCTAATATGGCAACTCCAGCAATTGCAGTGGGTCACTGCTCAGTTCGGGCGCAAAGTATTCCGTCTTGCTGTCACTGCCTGTATTCAGGATGACAGACAGGTACACTTTCCCCTCGATGTTTTCGCTGCAGCGTAGAACCGTGCCCGCTTTTTTATGCGCAGAGTCTTCGACTGTCAACCCGGCGATCCGGGCGGAAAACGGCCGATGACCGGGTACTTCGCACTGCATGACACGGAGTTGTTTTTTTTCTTTACCCAGGTACTTGATTCTGGCGACGATTTCCTGCCCGGTATAACAACCTTTTTGGAAGCTGATTGCATTCAGGTAATGCAAATTAAAAATTTGCGGGACAAATTTATCTACCTGCTCCGCCTCCAGCCTCGGGATACCCTGATAGATTTCGATGCTTCTCCAGGCGGGAGGAGGGGTGACAAGGGCCGGTGTATCGCATGACTGAAAAAACCCGACCAGGCCAGCTTGTGTTCCAAATACCTCGAAAAGAGGCGCATGACGGGCGATCCTTGTTACTGATACTTTTCCGTGAGATGTACTGTGAGAGAGTGTTTCACCGGAATTATCCGGCAGTCTGATACCTGAAATTGACGAGCTGGCTCCTGCGAACAATCCGACATTGCAGACTTCGCTACTGATAGAAACGGATGCCCTGGAGAAAATAATGTACTTTTCGAGATGTGCCATCAATGCAGTGGCTGTGCTTGAGGGTACTCTGATCAGATAACGCGGCTCATTTTCCGAATCATCCATAACAAGCTGGAACAGGGCAACCATTTTGCCTTTGGCCGTGCATGCTGCGCCCATGGACGATCGGGTTGCTGAAATTTGAGTGACATCACAGGTCACCTGTCCCTGGAGAAACTTTTTTGCGTCGGGGCCGGACAGGCGCAAAATTGCGTCGTCAGTCAGTTGGCATAATATGTTGGAATTACCCTCTACAACTGACGAATCAAGTGCTGCCAAGGGGGTGATCTGTGCATTGTCAACTTGTGTCCAGAGTTCGTTCATTTCAATTACCGGATTGTCAGGTTATTTCCCCAAGCCTGATGGCAACTCGCAAGCGCCTGAAGTCATCTGCATTGCAGTGGTCACGAGTCAGCAATAAATAGCGTGGAAATAGTGAGGTGGATGTTTTCAGGCTCAATACAGAAAGCGCAGGGTGGATGATGGTCGCGGAACCCAGCCTTGCCTGGTATCTGGTATTGCGCCTTGTCCAATAATAGAGCCTGTTGTTATAAGCCTTTATTCGTACAACGGAATTCGGGTGCGCAACCAGCCCCTGCCTGATTATCAGGTCAATAGTGACGGCCAGGGCGGGCACTGTTGCCGCAATGTGTGCCCAGCCGGGCAGGTCAATGTGAGCTATTGCAACGGCAAGAGTGAAGAAAACAGAAGTGAATAACAGACAGATTCGAGGAGAGGCTGTCAGCGTCAGATTAATCGGGTTGAACACGCTCAAGAATCATTGTAACCATTTTTTTAATATCAGGGTCAGACGGCTCGGCTTTTTTCATAAACCAGTTAAACAGATCCTGGTCTTCGCACTCCAGCAATTTTTTGTAGCGCTCCTTGTCCTCCGGGTTCAGGCCCGGGTAGGCCTCTTTGAGAAAGGGCACCAGGAGTACATCCAGTTCCAGCATACCTCTTCGACTGTGCCAGAATAGTTTGTTTTCTTCTATGCTCATAGCAACTCCACTGCTTGTAGCGACTCTACCAGGTTGGTCAATCCGGAATTATACAGAGGATACTGCGTTCCGTATATGCTGTTTCCGGTTTGTTCAAGTCGGACCGGAGTAGTTTATCGGTGTCAGTATGGTATCCCTTGCCACCTCCAACCTGTCAGGATAGTCCAGCGTATAGTGCAACCCGCGGCTTTCCTTTCTTTGCATTGCACAACAAATCATCAGATCCGAGACAGTGACAAGATTTCGCAATTCAAGCAGGTCATTGGAGACTTTGTAGTTGCTGTAATAGTCGCTGATTTCCCGAGACAGCATATCCACACGATGCTTGGCTCGCTGCAAGCGCTTGGTTGTTCTGACGATGCCCACGTAGTCCCACATAAATCTCCTCAGTTCATCCCAGTTGTGTGAGATGACAACGTCTTCATCCGAATCGGTTACCAGTGATTCATCCCAGTCAGGAATATCAGGAGGCTCCGGAACTTCGTCCAGCCGGGCGGCGATATGCTGTGCAGCACTTGTGGCAAAAACCAGACACTCAAGCAGCGAATTGCTGGCCAGCCGGTTTGCGCCGTGCAGCCCGGTGAATGATGATTCACCGACTACATATAGCTGGTTTACATCAGTTGCGCCGTGTTTGTCTGTTATCACGCCGCCGCAAGTATAGTGTGCGGCAGGCACGATAGGGATGGGCTCTTTGGTAATATCGAGGCCATGTTTCAGGCAGCCCTGATAAACGGTTGGAAAGTGCTCGGTGATGAACTCCGGTGGCTTGTGGCTGATATCCAGGTAAAGGTGATCCGCTCCGGTTCTTTTCATTTCGTGGTCAATGGCGCGAGCAACGATATCTCTCGGAGCCAACTCTTCCCGTTTATCGAACAGGTGCATAAAACGTGAACCATCGGGAAGTTTTAATTTTCCCCCTTCTCCGCGAATGGCCTCTGTCAGTAAAAATGCCTTGGCTTGCGGATGATAAAGACAGGTAGGGTGGAACTGATTAAACTCCATGTTGGCCACGCGGCACCCGCTTCTCCACGCGATTGCGATACCATCGCCGGTTGCACCATCCGGGTTGCTGGTGTAAAGGTAGGCTTTGCTGGCCCCGCCGGTGGCAAGAACGACAAACCTGGCCTTGACCAGTTCAACATGAGCATTGCGTCGGTTCAATATATATGCGCCTACGCAACGGTTTCCCGGCAGAAACAGTTTTTTATGCGTCACCAGGTCGATAGCCACCCTGTTTTCCAGCAGGTCTATGTTTTTTGCCTCTCGCACCTTGTCCACCAGGGTGGTTGATATGGCCTTTCCCGTTGCGTCTGCAGAATGAATAACCCGTCGATGGCTGTGGCCGCCTTCTTTCGTCAAGTGGTATTCATCCTCGTTACCGGACTGTCTGGTGAAGGCAACGCCCTCCTGTATCAGCCAGTCAATCGCTTGCTTGCCGTTGTCTATGGTGTGTTTGGTAATGTTTTTGTGGCATAGACCTGCACCCGCCTCCAGCGTGTCGGCGATATGGGCCTCGACAGAGTCTGCATCATCAAGAACAGCAGCTATGCCGCCCTGTGCATAGAGAGTTGAACCACTGAGCGCCTCCGCTTTGGTCACCACTGCTACCCGGGCAGTGGTGGGGAGGTGCAGTGCTGTCGTCAGACCCGCTGCGCCGCTGCCGATAATGAGTACGTCATAATTGAGAGTCGCGGTCATTGTGATTCCTGAAGTGTGTTTCGTAACAGAATGAAACACCAATGCTACCACTTTTTTCGGGTTGGGGCTTTGACTGTTCACGAAATACTTGACTAAACCCGCCGGTATACAGTACTACTGGGAACAGTGGTAGTACCGGGAAAAAAAAGCAGTACCGGGAAAAATAGTACCGGGAAAAGTGGCACCGGGAGAGAAACAGTACCGGAAAAAGTAATGGCAGAAAAGCGGTAGCGGTTGAACATTATGCTAAAAGAGTCTGGCAAGGTCATTGCTGTCGACGGTGAATACGCATGGGTCAGGGTGACAAGACGCAGTGCCTGCGATGGTTGTCAGGCAAGCGCTACCTGTGGACAAAAAACGCTTTCTGCCATGCTTGGC
>PDWJ01002249.1_pt1 | contig 21114 bp, 13 predicted proteins | sample 1430881 | NCBI WGS metagenome assembly PDWJ01 (sample SAMN01162460, study PRJNA174530) | Oral metagenome, whole genome shotgun sequencing project. | biome: Marine environment; feature: Marine mammal; material: Swab sample of the gingival sulcus; isolation source: swab sample of gingival sulcus... | reverse complement strand
AAATGATACCGAATCCTATCCATTGACGAGAAGTGAACCAGAATCAGGCAGAATTCAGTGAAAAATCAGCCCTGAACGAGGGGATATGAGAAATCCGGGATAGGGGTGGCAATAAGCAATCTTGTGCCGTCAGCCTCTGCTCAGCTGAGCTTCTTTCAGGATAGTACCGTTGCGCTGAACTCTGTCGCAGACAGAATCAGAGAGCGCCACGGTGCAAGGGCCATGGTAAGCGGAAGGGTTCTGAAATACATTCAGGGCACATTGTAACAGATGAACCTTTTCACCAGGGGAGCAGGCAGGCTTTCAGGAGGAACAAGGCTCCTTCCGAAGACCTGAGGTTACAGTTTTCGCAGCTGTAAGGGGGTTTTTTATCCTGACCGGATCAGGCAGAAGGACTGGCTCAGGTATTATGCACAGAAGTTCAACTCTGTTGAGATAAACTCAACCTACTACGGTATTCTTAAGTCTGAAACCGCCACTGCAATGGCAGATGCAGTGCCAGACGGATTTTCCTTTTCTGTGAAGCTGTATTTATCAATGACCCACTCCAGAAACTCAGGCAAAGGGGAGTGAAAGGCTTTTTACAGAATGCTGGAACAGTTTGCCAAACAGGGGAAAGCCAGAATGTTTCTTGCCCGGTTCCCCTAGTCATTCCCTCTGGAGCAGACATCATTTACCTGGCTTGAGCATCTGGCTGAAAGCCTTTCAGGATACAGTAAAGCCATTGAGTTCAGGCACATGAAATGGTATGGCAAAGAGCCTGTAAAAAGGGTGGAAGAGATGGGATTTTTTTTCCTGCTATACCTGACCTTCCTCACCTGAAGAGGCTTCCGCTAGCAGGGATATTTCAGTCAGGAGGAATGGTATACATAAGGTTTCACTGCAGGAATTCCGGTAAGTGGCGGGGGAACACCTGAAAGCGATATGACTATCTTTACTGCAGAACAGAAATAGAGCGTCCGGGAACGGACAGGCTTTTTCTGTCAGGCGTCAACTGCTATGTTTTTTCAACAATAGTCACATGGGCAGGAAGCCCTGAACGCGCAGAACATTAAGAGGCTCCTCTCAGGGAGTGGCGGAGGCGAATAAATGAAAAAGACAGTCATTGCAATTGCACTGATACTGGCAGCGGCAGCCTGTGATTCTTCAGGCCCGAGTATTACCAGCGACTTTCCTGCTTTCTATCTTCAGGATATATCAACCGGTGCCCCTCCAACCAGCTGCGGTTTTCTCGGGGGAAACGGAGATATCATTGCCGGTGCAGGAACCTTTCTCTATTTCGTGGACAGGGATAACGGATATGTAAAGGCGGAGGTTGCCCTGGGAGTACCTGTCACTGATGTGGAAGGCTCTCCTGAAGGGGGTTATGGTCTGGCTCTTTCCAGTGACGAACTCTATGTTATCTCCAACGATATCTATACGGTTCATAATAAGGTTTTACTTCCCTCATACGGTAGTTTTATTGTACCTAACCCTGAATCCACTTCGGTGTATGTCCTCTGTTCCAATGGCATGATGGCCAAGATAGAGACAGTAGGCTGGACTGTTACGAAAACCGGCCAGACAGATGCAATAAACCCGGTGGGTGCTGTGATAGGCACCAGCGGACAGTATGTCTTTGCAGCAGATGACAAAGGGGTTGTTTACAAGATATCCACAGTGGATTTTTCTACTGTTGCCCAGACAACTGTTACAGGTGGAGTCAGCGGAATGTGCTCCACGCCTCTGGGAGAGGTTTTTGTTTCAGCAGAAGGCGCCAGTGAGGTATGGGCAATAGACTGCAGTACAGGGCAGCACTCAAGAACTTTTGATCTGGACGGGTATTCAACTGCCCTTGCCTGCACCGGAAGCGGCAAGTATCTCTATGCAGCCATTCCAGGCTACGGATTTTCAGTTTTGAACACAACCGACGGAACAGTGGAGGCAGAAATAGGAAGTTTCGGTGATCCTGTGGATATGGCTGTAAACAGCCAGACCACAAGAGCCGTTCTCTGTTCTCTAGATCTGTACATTCTTCAGCGCTGATATTCTGTCGGCATACCATGCTCTGGGGGTTTTTTCATAGAGCTTTCTGAAGATTGAGAGGGCCTGTTCTCTGTGTTTCCTGCTCCCTGTGATCCTGAAGAGCAGATGAGATGCTTCTGCCTTGAGGGTTTCATCCTCAATGTTGCTGTTCAAAAGGGCTCGCAGCCCTTCTGCAGCGTCATCTGAGTACTCAGAGGAGATAGCCAGCAGCCTGGTGAATGTCTGCCTGTTTCTGAGTTCTTCTGCTTCGTTTTCCTCTATGAGAGAGCCGGCTTCTTCTGCAAGTTCTGTTGCCCTCAGGCTTTTTCCCGATTCAGCGATTATTGCAGAGGCTCGCATAAGGGTTTGAATCTGAATAACCGGTTCTCCTATTTCCCTGGCGTACACTATGGCCTTTTCAGCGTAGTCTTCCGCAGCTTTTATTCTGCCCTGTTTCAGTGCGATCTGTCCCAGGTAGCTGCAGCTGGAACTGCACGCTTCAAGATCTGAACCAGCTTCTCCCAGAGTGCAGGCTCTGTTCAGGGTGGTAATGGCTTTACTCAGCAGGTTCATATCAATGTACACCGCTCCAAGATCCCTGCTGGCCTGTGAATTGGTTCGCTGGTCACCGGTTCTGTCACAGAGCTCTACCGCTGTAACAAGGTTTTTTTCAGCGCTGTGAAAATCTCCCTGTGCACAGTGAATATTTGCTTTCTGCTGAAGGGCTTTAGCCGTGTTGTAAAGGTCACCCAGCTCTTCTGCCAGAGCAGCCTGTTTTTCATGGTATTCCAGTGACCTGTTCAGCTCTCCCAGTTCCCTGTGCAGTATTCCAAGATTGCCATAGATGTAGGCCAGACCTTCCATGTTTCCGATTTCTGTTGATATCTTCACGAACTCATTCAAATACTTTCGGCAGCGGTTAAAATCCTTTCTGTAGTACCAGACAACTGCAAGGTTATTGAAGGCATTGGCAAGGGCTTTTCTGTCGTTTATTTCACCGCAGACTCTGATTCCCTTTCTGTAGTACTCTTCGGCCTTGTCAAGGTCATACCTGTAGAGATAAATGTTACCTACATTTGACACATTGAGAGCTATTGTTATCTGATCTCCGGATTTTTCCGCAGCTTCACTGGACCCGGCCAGGTTTTTCAGAGCTTCGTCGTAATTTCCCAGAACAGTGTTGATGTTGCCGAGAATGTTCAGGCTGCTTGCTATTTTGGCTGTATCTTTCAAACTGCTGAAAATGTTCACAGCTCTGTTTATATAGTGCAGAGCTGTCTGGTTTTTGCCCTGCCTGTGATCCAGTTTTGCCAGCTCTCTGGAACACTGGGCGATAAACCACTGTGAACCAAGCTCTTCAGCTTTCTGAAGGTTCCTATTGATGATATCCCTGGCTTCATTCCTCTTGCCTGTTTCCACCAGTAAATCAGCTATGCTCAGTTCGGTTTTCATTTTGTCATCTGACGATGTGCAGAGTGTCAGAAGCTTTCTGTACAGGTCAAGAGCTTCCTGGTTTCTGTACTGGCTGACTGCGTGTTCTGCTGCTTTTCTGAGATAGACTGCCGCATCATCTTTCAGACCGGCTTCAAGGTAGTGATAAGCCCTTTCCGAGTATCTTGATTCATCTTCTCCGTATACTTCTGACAGAACTCCGGCTGCCTGTCTGTGAAGCTTTTTCAGCTCCCGGCTCATCTGCATGGAGTAGGCTGCATCCCGAAGAATTGCATGACGGAATATATACCTTGCTTCATTAACTGCATTCCAGACAGCTTCACTTTCTCCTTCATTGAGAATTGGTTTCAAATGTCGCGGTTTTCCGGAAAGAATTGCAGAAAGCACCTGTACATCGAACTCTCTTCCCAGTACAGAAGCTGTTTTAATCGTCTCCCTGAGCTTTGCAGACAGTCTGTCAATTCTTGCCACTACTACAGCGCTCACGCCTTCAGGAATGTCAACTGAGCCTTCTGTCAGACAGGTTGTACCATGCTCAGTTTTCAGAAGTCTGTTCTCCATCAGATACAAACAGAACTGTTCAGCGAAGAAGGGATTTCCCTCGGTTCTGGTCAGAATAAATGCAGTGAGTTTTTCAGTGGGCTTTCCTGGAAGCAGATTTTCTATTAGGCAGGTCTCAGAAGCTTCAGGAAGCGGTTCCAGTTTAAGTAAGCCGGTTCTGGATCCGTACCATGTCTGCAGCTCAGGTATATCACCTTTTTTATCAGGACGAACAGTGGTCAGTATTGCAAGGGGAAAAGATTCCATGTTTGTGGTCAGGTTAAGCAGAACTTCCCTGGAATCGCTGTCCAGCCAGTGGACATCTTCAAGTACCAGCACCAGAGGGGAGAGAATGCATAATCCTCTTATGAAGGCTTTAAGGGCGAAGACTGTGTTGGTGAACCTTCCCCTGGGGTCAAGAGAAGCATATAAAAGGTTATCTGTAGTAAGACCTGCCAGCACTCTTATGAACGGTTCGGACCTTACCAGTTCCTCCATTACCTGCAGGTTACCTGACTTTTTCAGTTCTGATATCAGATTGTTCCAGATGGAATTGAAGCTTTCATCTGTTGTTCCGAAATAGTTTGAGATAAGGTATTCAAAAGGATTCAGGCTTTTCTGCAGTATCTGATCAGTCTGCATTACCAGTGTTTTCACATATTCGGGAAGTTTTTCAGGCAGGTTTTCCAGAAGCATCGACTTGCCCATGCCTGCAGCGCCGGCAACGGTGAAAACACCTGCAGATGATCCTTCAAGGATAGGCGTACACCAGTCTTTCAGCTGATTCAGCTCATCCTCTCTGCCTACCATGATGCTGCATGTGCCTTTTGAAGACTTGCAGTTCTCTATCTCTTCCGAGGCGATAACCTGGCCCCATGACGCTCTCTGCATCAGCCTTGCCGCCTGATTGACCCTGTCGCCCAGAATGGTGTATGTGCACCGCCTGGTGGTTCCCACTGCACCGGCGTATACAGTTCCTCCGGCAATGCCTGCTGCAATACCGCTTTTCAGTTCAGTTGCAAGCCTTGAGGCAAAGAGAGAGGCCCGCTGATAGTCATTTTCCCTGGATACAGGAGCGCCGAAGACAACAAGGGCATGTGTACCCTTATCATCCTGAAAAAGGCCGTTTACCCATCCACCTGTAATCTCTGCCAGTTCAAGAACTTTATTCACTTTGGATTCTATCTGGTTTTCACTGAATCTGATAAACACCGCTGCAACCCTTCTGAACTCTCCTGAGTGTTTTGCAGCAAGTATCTTTTCCGGTACAAATCTGCCGGCTATAGTGGGTTTTATCCTTTTGGGCAGAAGAGGCAACCGGGAAATACCTGACAGTTCAGCTGCTTTTTCGCTGATGGCCAGGGTTCCTGGTTTTGTCCCCTTTACAGCCATTGAAGATTCAAGAACAGCATCACCGTGGTAGAGGTATGCGTTCCTTTTCCTTCCGAAAACAGACCACCTGACAAGCCCTGAAGAAAGGCCTGTTCTTACCTCTACTGCAGGCATGTTTCTACGGCGAAAACAGGTATTTATGTTCCTGGCAGCATCAGTCACTTCCCTGCAGTTCATTTCAGGAAAAACAGCTGTAATGGAATCGCCGGCAAAGACAGCAACATGACCGCCTATGGCATAAACCCTGTCAATCAGAGGTTTGTATACCCTGTTTATCAGTACTGAGAGTTCTTCAGCGCCGCGATGCCCTCTGCTCATCAGCTTTTCTGTTATCTTTGTGAAACCTGCAATATCCACGAAGAGAACCGAACCGTTAAAAGAGCCTGAAGTAATCTCAGGCTTTCTATCAAGCTGCTGCTGGATGAATCTGGGAATAATATTCAGCATTGAATATCCTCTCAGTGGGCTGATATCAGATCAAGGTATGCATTCCATAGGTACTGACCGAAGAATGCTGCAATTGCCGCTCCTGCGGCCATGAACGGGCCGAAAGGAACAGGTACTTGTTTCTTCTGCTTCTTAAAGAGCACCAGAATACCTCCTGTAACAGCTCCGGTGATGAAGGCTGTAAAAAATGCTATGGCGGTTCGTTCAGGCCCGAGAAATGCGCCGATACACCCTGCCAGCTTCACATCTCCCCAGCCCATGCCTCCCTGAAATTCATCTTCCTCATCCTGGTAACCTTCAGGAGCTTGTGTTCTTATGTTTTGCTGTCTCAGGTATATTGAGGCTCCGGTTCGTATAAGAAGGAAAAAGAGGAATCCGCCTGCTGCGCCAGTCAGCGAGTTTTGCAGGGTTATTCCTCCAGGCAGCAGCGACAGAAGAATCCCCGCTGCTGTGCCTCCTATGCTTACTTCGTCCAGAATAATGTATTCCTCAGTGTCTGTTCGGAACACCACAACCATCAGTGAGAGCAGAACTGCCAGAGGAATAAACTGAAGTGAATAACCTGTATGCAAGGCTGCGAGAACAAACAGGATTCCCGTAACCAGCTCAGTTGCAGGATATACGGCAGATATTCTCACTGAGCAGTGACGGCATTTGCCTCTCAGCAGTATATAACTCAGTAACGGAATATTGTCTCTGGGTTCTATCTGTTTCTGGCACTCCGGGCAGGCGCTTGGCGGTGATACAACAGATCTGCCCAGAGGTGCACGCCAGCTTACCACATTCAGAAAACTTCCGACAGCCAGGCCAAAGAGACCGGCAAAAACCGTGAAAATGTTGTCAATAAATATGTTATAGTCCTTTCCGATTGCCTGATACTTGCCAGCTAAGACTGTACAGGAGTATAATTCCGTTTCACAACGACCGGAAGCTACTGTAATATTCCGGTCATAATTCGAAGGGGTGTATAACATGAGAAGAGCTTTTACAGCTCTTACAGTCTTCGCTCTTGTTGCCTTTGCCGGTGACATGACAACAGGCGGAGCAGAACTAACAAAGTTCAAGGGACACGGAACTTTCCGCTGGACAAGTTTTGGTGGAACGAATGCAGGTGCCGACGGAGCCAATCCTTCCACTGAATTCAGCGATTTCATCTCCATGTCCTGGGTTCCCAGGATCAGTGAGCAGGTTGACATGTATGTCAGCTTCAGCCACAAAACCACATCTAACCAGCTGGTTCAGTTTGACCAGATTTACCTGAACCTTCATCTTGATGAGAACTTCTCACTTCGCGGCGGACAGTTCAAGGTACCCTTCGGCTACGCCTATACCCGTTCTGGCGGCAGCATGTACTTTGCCGACAGAGCTGCCATCGGTACCGGTTCCCAGTATAAGCTTTATGGCGGTAAAGATATAGGTGCGATGCTCACTGTGAATTACCAGCCTGTAACTTTTGATCTGATGATCTCAAACGGCACAGGCAGCGACGCTCACGCCGACACAACGATCAACAAGCAGATAACTGCCAGAATCGCTGCTGAGCCTGCAGACTGGCTCACAGTCGGTGCCTCATACGCAAGGATTGGCCGGCCTGAGATTGAGGACTCCACAGGTACGACAGAAGAGTGGAGCAGCATGGGTATGGATTTCTACGCTGTGGCTGAATATCCTCTCTCGCCTTCAGGAACACTGCTTTTCACCGGTGAGTACATGATGCTGGGTTACAACGGTGCAGATGTTGAGGGCCAGGAACACCACGACGGTTCCCGTATGAGCCTTATGCTGGGGTACAAGGCTGAACTGAACAGTGATGTCCTTGTCAGCGTGCTTCCTGCCGTTCGCTATGACGCCTGTGATCCTATTGCAAGCTGGGCTGAAAGTGCAGATGAGCCTGAAGATAACAGATCATTTCTTGATTACTGCGTGAACCTTGGGCTTTTCAACAAGCGCAACACTCTTCAGATAGGTGCCCGCAGCTACAGCAGAGAGAACGATGACTGGGACGGCTACACCGACATGTACGCCAACTGGAGAATCAACTTCTAGTTCTCATAGGCTGATTGCTCTGTGCCGGCCCCTCCATAAGGGGCCGGTTTTTTTGGTATAATGACCCTGTTACAGATTTTTCTTTTCTCATTGTATGGAGGAACCAGTATGCCGGAAGAAAACACAATCCCGGAGAGTCCTGTCCCTGTATCACCCCAGGCTGAACCTGCGCAGGAGGAGGCTTCCCAACACCATACCCATGACAGGGAAATGTCATGCCAGAACTGCGGGGCTCCCCTTGATTATATGGAAGGAGAGAGTGTTATCACCTGTCCTTACTGCGGAACTACCACAATGCTTGCAGGATACGATAACATCGTAAAGATAGACAGTCACTCCATGCTTCCCATGGAAGTAAATGAAAATGATGCCATCAGCACCCTTCTAACCTGGCTCTCGAAGGGTTTTCACCGCTCCAAGAAGAATGTCAGGAATGTGAAGGTTCAGAAGGTCAGAGGGCTCATGCTTCCCTACTGGATAGTGAAGAGCAGTGCTTCCACCTCATGGAGCGGCAAGAAGAAGCGAACAAAAACAACCGGTAACGGTGATAATAAAAAGACTAAGACCTGGTGGGAACCTGTCAGCGGAACTTTCAGCGACGACTTTACCTGGCCGGAGTATGCCCGTGAAAACACCGACGAGTTCTGGGGAGTTGATAACATCAAGCCTGGCAGGAAAGCCATCTTTCCCGACTGGGGCAAGTTCTGGCTCAGGTTCGGAGGCGGAAAGAATGCTCCCAACAGGAACATGCTGGAGGGGCAGCTGCCATTCGACATTGAACAGGTGAAGAAGTGCGGTATGGCTGAAAATCTTGTCAACGGGCAGGTTACGCAGGAGAGGGCAGAGGCCAACGCCAGAAACAACATCAAGCAGCATCAGGATAAGAAGGCCAGAAAAAAGGCCGATGTAATTTCTGATGTGGACACAACAGTGAATGTGACCAAGGTGGACCTTGTTTATGTTCCCCTCTGGGAAATACAGTACTCTGCAGGTGGAAAAACATACAATGCCCTTGTAAACGGAACCAGGAAGGAAGTGCTTTCAGCTGAGTATCCTGTCTCAGCCCGGTCAAAGATAACCATTTTTGATATCTTCCTGGGTATTCCTGCTGCTGTTCTGGGAATTGTCGGATTTGCAGGAAACGGTCCCGGCTTGATAAAGGCAGCATTCTTTGTTCTTCTTGCAGCTATTCTGGCATACAGCATTCTTAAGGGATTATCCGGAAAGAACTGATGAGGGAGGTTCCTGAAGCTGCCATCTCATGGGTCTGGCTTAGAGCAGGAGGTCCGGGAGGGCAGCATCAGAACAAAACTGAAACCGCTGTACAGCTCCGATTCAGAATATCTGCGGCTGATTTGAATGAATCAGTGGTCGGCAGACTTTGTGAACTGGCCGGCAGCAGGCTCACCGGTTCAGGAGAGATTGTAATAGAGGCCAGAGAGCATCGAAGCAGAGAAATGAACAAGAGGGCTGCGCTGAAGAAACTTGAGAATCTTTTAAGAGAAGCGTCTTTCAAGCAGGCGGAGCGAAAGCCCACTGAGCCTGCAAGGAGTTCCAGGGAAAAGAGGCTCAAGCTGAAGAAACGCCGTTCAGAAATGAAACAGCTGAGAAAGAAACCGGATATCAATGATGAATAGAAGAATTCGTCTTACGATTCTCACATCAGCTGCTGTTTTTACAAGGCTTTTTCTCCTGGGAAGAAAAAGCCTCTGGATAGATGAGTGCCTTGCGTGGGGTGCATCCAGAATGGAATGGATGGATATGCTGAATGCTGTCAGCTCAGGCACACCTCATCCTCCACTATCCTTTGTGCTTATAAAACTCTCAACCCTTGCTGCCGGCAGTGGAGAAATCGGTCTCAGGCTGTTTATAGCCCTTGTGACGGCATCGGCAGTTATTCCGGTTTACAGGCTTGCTTCCAGAAGAATATCTGAAGAGGGTGGTTTTATGGCTGCGCTTCTGTGGGCTGTGGCTCCATATTCTGTATCTCTTGGGCAGGAGTGCTGGGTATATGGCTTGAATGCAGCGCTCTCTCTGTGGTTCGCAGATTCTGCTGATCTTGCCTGGCGGGGTTCGCAAAAAGCTTACATTTCAGCGGTATTTCTAGGTATTCTGGGTCTGATGTCTCAGCATATTTTTCTTCTCAGTATCATGATGGCCTCTGTGCTGTATTTTTCAGTTCCTTCCCGAGAGAGAATTCCGTTTTTGAAGTTTCTTGTTCTTCTGCTGTTTCTGGCTCTGGTTTATCTGCCGGTATTCCTCCGGTTCAGAGAGCAATTTGCAGCAAGGCACCACAGAATGGTTTCAGCTGGAGCGCAGATAGGTCTGGAGAGACTTTTCAGCCTCAGGCCGGTATCAGAATTCTTGAGAATAATTCCAGGCGGTATTCTTCCTGTCCTTTCTGCAAACCTTCTTGAACGGCCCAGAATGCTGTCAGCGTATTTTGTCAATATTGCCGTTGTTTTCTCCACGGTGATCCTGCCCCTGCTATTCTGGAGGAAATGGAAGCTTCCGGGACTGAGATTCCTGTTGCCTGCTCTGGTTATTCCTTTTGTTCTCTTTATCGGAGATGATCCTACTGCCAGACAGATGGCTGTTTTGTGGATACCTGTCTCAATCTCTTCAGCGGGGCTTTTTTTGAGGTTCAGGTGGACAGGTCCTGCTGTTCTCATTCTTTGCTGCGCAGCTCTGGTGCCCTATTATCACATGAAGGAATTCCCCTACCACAGAAGCAACTGGAGAGAGGCTGTACATTATGTGGACTCAATTGCTTCTCCAGGCCAGGAAGTTATAATTTTCGGCGGCAAGTCCACTGCACTGGCCTGGGAGTACTACTCGTCTTCGGATATTCCTATTCATGCCCACAGAGGCAGGGATCCTTTTGCTCCGGATAGTGTGCGCGCAGATGTTTCCCCATCTGATTATCTGGAGGAAGTATTGGAGAACAGCAGAGGTGATGTATGGATTATCAATGATATTTGGAGGGCTCCGATTTCAGGCCTTATAGATGGATTCAATGTTTGTGAGTACAGGAAGAAAGGCGAAATGATGGAAACTGGTCTGGTGAAGAGGCATGCTATTGTATTCAGTTTGTATGATTAACTGGCAAACGGACTGTCATTTCATTAATTTCCGGTATTATCTTAAATGACATACTTGTGAGAGGGGGAACCAGCTTGAAGCTATCCGTTACCGCCGTTACAAGGCCTGTTGCAGTAACGGTTATCTCCGTTGTAGCTGCCATTCTCGGAGCTATTGCTGTATTACAGATGCCTGTAGACCTTCTTCCTTCAGTGGAGTATCCCCGAATAACCATTGAGACCAGATATCCTTCTTCAAGCCCATATGAGGTTGAGAGGCTTGTTACAGACCCCCTTGAAGAGGCATTGGCAGGGGTCAGAGGACTTCGGTCATATACATCCAGATCATATGGAGACATGAGCAGAATTACTCTGGAGTTTCACTGGGGAGCCAATATGGACTATACCAGGCTTGAAGTTCGGGAGAAGCTCGATATTGCAAGCTGGTCCCTTCCTGATGCTGCCCACAGACCAACAATCGTAGACTACGATCCTTCCTCCAGACCCTTCATGGAGATTCTTCTTGTAATGGACGGAAGCTGGACAGATATAAGCGACTTTGCCAGGCGTGTAATAACTGCCAGAATTGAGCAGGCAGACGGGGTTGCCGCCTGTGAGATTGACGGTGAAGCAGAGCCTGCTGTTTTCGTAAGGCTCAGAGACGGAGTTGTTGAGGAACTGGGTATAGACCCTGCAACCATTGCAGCAGCAATCAGAGGGGCTAATGCGGTTTCCCCCGGCGGTCAGGTTCGTGACGGAGAGAAGGAGTTCTTTCTTTCCCTGCAAGGTGAGTTCGAGTCCCTGGACGATGTCCGTAACACAGTTGTGGGTACTCTGGGGGGAACACCTCTTCTTCTGCATTCCATAGCAGATGTTTACATAGCGGAGAAACCAGCTGTTCAGTGGGCCAGTTACAATGGTGAGCGGGCCATTATTCTTCGTGTTCGGAAAATGGCTGAAGCAAACACCGTTGAAGTTGCAGATCAGGTCAGGGAGATTGCAGATGAGCTGAATCAGGCCCATTCATCAATGGAACTGCAGGTTATTCAGAATGATGCTGAATTCATAGAGGAATCAATCGGCGGAGTGGTAGAGGCTCTTATTCTCGGCGCCCTTCTGGCATTTGGAGTGCTCTTCTTCTTCCTTAGAGACTGGAAGAGCCCTCTCATACTCGGGCTTTCTCTTCCGCTGAGCATAGCGCTTGCACTCTTCTTTCTCTATCTCGCCGGTGTTACAGTAAACATTATGTCCCTCGGCGGTCTGGCTCTTGGTATAGGGCTCCTTGTAGACAACGCAGTTGTGGTTCTGGAGGCCATATACAGAAGACGAGAGCTGGGAGACGGAAAAAGAGAGGCTGCCACGAAAGGCACTTCTGAAGTGGGGCCGGCCATAATAGCCAGTACACTCACCACTATTATCGTCTTTTTCCCTGTTGTGTACATGGAAGGAATAGCAAGCCAGCTTTTCAGGGATCAGGCCCTTGCAGTGGGATCGGCACTGCTTGCCAGTCTTCTTGTGGCTGTAACGGTGATTCCCTCTCTGGCGGCCAGAATAAGCCGCACAGGAAAGGGTAAGGATGTCACTTCCGGAATGAAGGATGCGTACGCAGCCAGAATGAACCGCATACTTTCCAGACGAAAAAGGGTTCTGCTGATAACACTTCTGATAACTGCAGCAGCTTTATTCGGCGCAACGAGATTGCCTGTGCAGCTCCTTCCTGATACCCCTGCGGATCAGCTTGAAATGTCATTCAGTGCCCCTGAAGGTACCTCCATGCACAACCTTGTTGACCTTTCCTGTTCAGTTGGCGAAACATCCCGAAATGCAGGCGGCCTGTGGACCAGCGGAAGGGTCGGAGTCAGGGCGGAGAACGGTGTAGATGCCGTTACCGTTGCAGAGTTTGCATCTGCTGAAGAAGCTGCTCAGGCAATTATACCCATCAGAAATGCGTGGAACCGGATGTTCAGCTTTCCTCTTAATGTAGGGCCCAGGGGAACACTGCTCGGTGAGATTCTCGGCGGAGGCAGCGGTTTTACCGTGTATATGGAAGGGGAGAATATTGAAACCGACCTTATGGCTGCACTGAAACTGGCTGAACTTTCCGATTCCCTTATTGAGGGAGTCTCAGGTGCTGAGATTAGCTATTTGCCTGGAAAACCCGAGATCGTTGTCAGACCTGACGGTGAGCTCCTTGAGCTTCTGGGGGTAAGTGCAGACCATGTGGCCGATTACCTTGAGAGTCTTTCAAGGGGAATAGTGGCAACAACCTACTACAGACAGGACGAGAAGATAGATGTAATGCTCCTTGCCGGCAGCGGTGAAGGTATTCCTGTTGATTCTCTCATGCAGCGGTCCATAGGCATTAACGGAACCCTTCTGCAGATGGACAGAATAGTTCACTCCACAGTAAGGCAGACGCCGGGATACATTGAGCACTATCAGGGCAACAGGGCAGTAGGTGTAAGAATACAGGGCAGCGGAACCAACATGGCAGGCACCGCATCAGCCATCACAGACTTTGCAGGCTCCGCACTTGCAGAAATCCCTGTGAAGCTTCGAACCGGCGCTGAAATTCAGGAGATGGACAGAACCACATCCAGCCTGATACTTGCAGCTGTTCTGGCAGTGGCGCTTGTCTATGTGCTTCTTGCTGTTCAGTTCGAATCGTTCATTGAGCCGTTCATTATCATGTTCACCGTTCCCCTTGGGGTCACCGGTGTGGTTCTCGGTCTGGCTCTTTTCGGTCAGAGCTGGAACGCTCTTTCCGGTATCGGTCTTGTGATACTGTCAGGTATCGTGGTTAATGACGGTATCCTTCTGGTTGAGCGGATTACTCAGCTTCGAAAGGAAGGTCTTTCGGTAAAACAGGCGGTTCTTGACGCAGGCAGGGACAGATTCAGACCTGTACTTATGACAACTGTAACTACAGTTCTGGGGCTTTTGCCTATGGCCATAGGTCTCGGAGAAGGGGCAGCTCTGAGGCAGCCTCTTGCCATTGCTGTTATTGCAGGTATCTCAGTGGCTACTCTTCTTACACTTGTGATTGTTCCGGTGCTCTACATGGCATTCATTCAGGAGAGAAAACACCAATGATAGAAAAACTGCTTAAAAGACCCAGAGGAACGGCAATTATATACATTGCTCTTCTGGGACTTGCGGTTGTAAGTCTCTACCGTATTCCTATTGAGGGATCACCGGACACAACACTTCCTGAACTCAATGTAAGCACCTCATGGTACGGAGCAGACCCTGAAGCAGTATGCGAGCAGCTTACACGGCCCATAGAGGAAGCAGCAAGACAGCTTCGGGATGTCCGTGAGGTTTCCTCCAATTCCAGTGAGGGAAGAAGCCTTGTCACAGTCTCCTTTGATCAGGGTACCGATATGGATGTGGCATCCATGGAGCTTACTGAACGGATGTCCATCATAAGAGACGATCTTCCCAATGCAGTCAGTCCCAGTACCATCACCCAGGCTGTGCCAAGGGAGATGGAGAGCGAGGGTTTTCTTGTTTACGCAGTAACAGGGGCAGAAAAGTCAATTCTCAAGGGACTGGCTGAAGATGTGATTATGCCTGCCCTTGAAGGGGTTGACGGAATCAGTTCTGTTATCGTAGAGGGGCTTGGCAAAGAAGAAGTCCTGATAGACATTGACATGGAAGCCCTCCAGTCTCTGGATCTTACCCTTGCCCAGGTGGCTTCCTCTATTCGAAACGGCATAGTAGACAGAAATGTTGGTGTGGCAACTGATACCACAGGGCTTGAGGCTGTTATAAGAGTCTCTTCAGTGCCCATGTCTCTTCGGGATATGGAGCAGCTTGTGGTTAAGCAGGCAGGAAGCGACTTTGTAACACTTGGTGACATCTCCCACGGTATCTATCAGAGCTACTCAGACAATTCAGGAGTGATTTTCAGGTACAACGGTCTTGATCAGATTACCATGGAACTTGACCGAACACCTGGAAGCAACGCAGTAAGAGTCGCGGCTGTTGTAAAAGACAGAGTAGAGGAGCTTCAGCACCAGCTTCCCCAGGGAATTGAGCTTAATCTTATAGAGGATGGCACCGAGGCAATAACCGATGATCTGAACGCTTTGTCATGGCGTGCGCTTGTTTCCCTTGGGCTTATCATGCTGATTCTTTTTCTTCTGAATCCCAGCCCTGTTACCACTCTGCTGATACTCAGCTCCATTCTCTTCAGCAGTGCCCTGGCAGTTACAGCGGTGTTCCTTGCAGGGTACAGTATCAATGTTCTTACCCTCAGCGCTCTGGCCATAGCCTTCGGGCTGCTTGTGGATGGAGCAGTTGTGGTGATGGAGGCTATTTCCTTCAGACGGCGGCAGGGTATGTCTGCTCTGCAGGCGGCAGGAACAGGGGCAGGGGAAGTTGCCGTGCCTGTTCTTGGCGGTATTCTTACCACCCTTGTGGCGTTCGTTCCTCTTCTTGCCAGCGAAGGGGTGCTCAGAATCTATTACAGGCCTTTTGCTTTCACTGTAGCGGCAACACTGCTTGCCTCCTATGCGGTCTGCCTGACATTTGTTCCCTCCATAGCAGGCCATTGGAAGAAAGGCAACTGGTACCGTAAAAGAAAATGGGATAAGACCCTGAGCAGAATAGTCTCGGTAATGCATCACAAACCGCTGATCCCGGTGATTCTGACCACCATTCTTGTTGCCGGTGCAGTCTATGTTCTCATAGCTGAAGTGGAACACGGTCAGACATGGAATTTCCGCAGATCAGGGGATTATCTCTATATCAGTTTTACCTTTCCCCCTGGAACTCCCCGGGAGATAACCGACGACATTGCCAGGAAATTTGAGCGAATAATTGAAGCTTATCAAGATGGTATCATCTCCACAAGAACAACTGTTTATGGAGAGTCATGTGTAATTTATTCCCAGTTTAACCAGGAGTCTCTCCTTAACGGCATGGCTCTCAACGCAGAAGCAGAGACAAAGGCGTATGCCACAACTGTAGGGGGAACCCGCAGTGTCTATGTTGCCGGCATCAGTCCGGAGAGCTACTGGCGCAGCAACTCAAGCGCAGGAATGATGCAGACTGTTGAGCTTAGAGGCTTCGACTACGAGGGCCTTAAGGGAATAGCAGTCAACCTTCGGGAGCTGCTTCAAAGACACCCCAGAGTCGAGGAAGTGGACATCAACTGGAACGGCAGGTCGGTGAACCGCGACCAGCTTGCAATTGTTTTTGACAGAATAGAGCTGGCTGATCTGGGAATCAATCCCTATCAGCTGGTGATGGCACTTACATATAACTTTGCAGGCGGTTACGGGTCACAGGTTCGTATCGCCGATGAAACAACTGATCTTACTTTCCGCCTTGAGGGACAGAAGGATCCGGAGATGAGCGAGATACTGGAAAGCCGAATAGTCACAAGGGACGGCTTTACAAGACTCGGCGACATTGTCACTGTAGATACTCTCAGTGTGCAGGGCAACATTATTCGGGAAGACGGAGAGTATGTGAGAAATGTGGCCTATTCCTTCATGGGCGCAGAGAGAATGGCTGCCAGGTTCAGGCATTCACTGCTGAACAGTCTTGATCTGCCCTCCGGCTACAGGGTATACGAGGACACCACCTTTCTCCCTGAATGGCTTCAGAAGGAGGAAGGTATCGATATGAACCTTCTGGTGGTTCTTGCAGTGCTGGCAGTATTTGCTGTTACAGCAATTGTTTTTGAGAGCTTTAAGGCTCCTTTTTATGTACTGGCTGTGATACCTATGGCGCTTGTGGGAGTTGTCGCCGGATTCTGGATTTTCGACAGGGTGTTCAGCCCTGAAGCCTATGTGGGAAGCGTCTTTCTTGTAGGCATTGCAGTGAACAATTCAATACTTCTGATAGACAGTTTTGAGAAAAAGAACAAAGCGGGTATGGACCTGCGCAAGGCTGTGGACCTTGTTGTTGAAGAGAGGCTGAGACCCATACTTCAAACCACTGCTACAACTGTGCTCGGGCTTCTTCCTCTGGTACTCTGGCCCATATCAAGCCAGGACCTGTGGGGAACCCTTTCTTTCACAGTTGTGTGCGGTATGGTGATTTCAACACCGCTGGTGCTGATTACACTGCCTGCGCTGATTCAGATCACATCCCGGAGGAGGAAAGAACATGTTCCGGAAGATTAGCCCATTTTTCCTGATAGGTCTCCTTGTCATCACCGGTTGCGGTGAAGAGGATGAAATGGAGGCGGAGACACTGGAACCGTCACCTCTGCCGGTCTCCGCTTCTGTTGCTGTGTCCGATACTCTTTTCGAAGTTATAAGTGCAACAGGAAGGGTTTCCAGCACCAGAACCCAGCCTCTCACCGCCCAGATTCAGGGAGAGGTGGTTCAGGCTCCTGCTTTTGAGGGTGAGGAGTTTTCCCAGGGTGCAGTTGTTTTTCGGGTGGCAAGCGGTCAGCATGCTGCCAACCTCTCTGCCGCTAACAGTCAGTACAGGAATGCTGAAGCTGTCTATCAGTTCGAGATTGACAACTATCGCGGTCAGGTTACAGATGAGGTGCGCAGAATGCTCCGGGAGACCACCGGCCTTGAGGCAGCTGCGGCAAATCTTTCCAGCGCAAGGGTACAGTACGGTAACAGTGCTGTGTCAGCAGGTTTCAACGGAGTTATTTCAGAGCTTAACGCAAGGGAAGGCATGACAGTCTATCCAGGCAGTTCACTTGGTACTCTTGTTGACCCCTGGAGTCTTCAGGTTGAAGTTGATCTGGATGAGAGGCAGCTGGCTCTCTGTTCGCCTGGTCTCAAGGCATTTGTAACCATTCCATCCCTTAACGATACTGTTCTTGCAGGGGAAGTCCGTTCTGTGTCACCTGTGATAGATCCCGGGTTCAGATCAGGCTCTGTTGTGGTAACCGTTCCCCATGTGCCTGACCTGCGCCCTGGAGCCACTGCCAGAGCTGAGATAGTATTTGCTGAACACCCTGGTTCTCTTGTTGTTCCTGAACAGGCAGTTCTCTTCAGAGACAACAGAGCTGTTGTATTTGTGGTTCTGGATGGCCGTGCAGACTGGCGTTATGTAACGCTTGGAGCTTCAGGCAGAGGTATGGTGGCACTTATGGACAATGTTTCAGAGGGTGAAACTGTAATTACAGGCGGTCACTACTCTCTGGCTCATGATGCGCCGGTGGCGGTGGTTAACTGATTTGAAAACAACCAGTTCAGTCTTTTCAGTGCAAGTTGCCGGTCTCTCCGGTGTTCTAACCCGGAAAACAGGAGAGCTGTAGTGGCTCTCTCTTCAGCATCAGGTTTTTTTACCGGAACCGTTGCAGTCTGCTTAACACGATATGAGCCTGGCCTTGCGCCATGTGCTATAATCAACTGCAACATTGGTAAACAAGGGAGTATTATGAAGAAAATTCTTATTCTCCTTCCGCTTATGCTGCTTGCAGCATGCGGCAGGGAGCCATCTGAAACAGCCGGCGGCGGTAATGAAACACCTTTTGTAGAACCGGATCATGTGAGTTCTGAGAATGCCGACAGGCTCATTCCCAGAGAGGTACTTTTCGGAAATCCGGAGAAGATCGGAGCTCAGCTCTCTCCTGACGGTTCCATGATTGCCTACATCGCACCTGCAGATAATGTTCTTAACCTTTGGGTTATGAACAGAGACATGACAGAGGAGAGGCAGCTTACCTTTGATACAAACAGAGGAGTAACCAGCTACTTCTGGGCTGAAAACAGTGAGCACATTCTTTACATGCAGGATGAAGCAGGCGAAGAGAACACCCATGTATACAGGCTGAATGTGGAGAGCGGCGAGGTTCTTGATCTGACTCCCTTCGAGGATGTTAAAGCCTATGTAAGCGCCACAGATGAAGACCAGCCCAACACGGTGCTTATTGAAACCAACCAGCAGAATCCCATGTTCTTTGATGTCTACAAATGTGATCTTCAGACAGGCGAGCTGGAGATGATAGCAGATAATCCAGGCACAGATGAACACGGTAACATGGTCCTGGGGCACATGCCTGATGAAGACTTGAACATTCGAATTTATTACACCATCAATCCTGAAACAGGCTGGATAACCGTCTACCACCGCTGGGACTCCGATTCCCCGTGGGAGGAGTTGAAAACCTTCTCCAGTGACGATACATGGGGTCCTGAAAGGTTCTCCAACGATGGCACAGGTTTATACCTGAGATCGAATCTCGACACTGATTTGACCGGCCTTTACTATCTGGACCTTGCTTCAGGAGAAGAAACATTCATCATCTCCGATTCTCTGGCCGATGTAGGCGGGGTTGGTTTTGACCCTCATACAGGTGAGCCTCGTTCAGTTAGTTTCAACTATCTGAGACGGAGAAGGGCCATTCTGGACAGTTCAATACAGCGGGACATTGATTTCCTCTCAGAGTTCCATGAAGGAGATTTCGGAACTGCATCAAGGGACAATGCAGACAGCACATGGATAGTGGCTTACTTCACTGTGGACAATCCTGCTGTCTACTTCCTCTATGACCGTACAGATATGTCAATGACTGAGATGTTCACTGCGATACCTGCTCTGGAAAACTATCAGCTGGCGGAGGTTGAGCCTCTGGAGATAACCTCGAGAGACGGACTCACTCTTCCCTGTTATCTTACCAGGCCGAACCCTGAGTTTTACGGTGAGGGTCCCTGGCCTGCAATCATGTATGTACACGGAGGGCCATGGGCAAGAGATTTCTACGGCTACGAACCTTTCTGTCAGCTCTTCGCCGACAGGGGATTTGCAGTGCTTCAGGTTAACTTCCGTGGTTCCACAGGTTTCGGCAAGTCATTTGTCACAGCTGGCAACAAACAGTGGGGCCAGGACATGCAGAATGATATTACCGATGGTGTTGCCTGGGCTGTTGAGAACGGCGTAGCCGATCCTGAACGGGTGGTTATTCTCGGCGGTTCATACGGAGGTTATGCCACCCTCGCAGGGGCAGCATTCACTCCAGAGCTTTATTGTGCCGCAGTTGATTTCTTCGGGCCATCAAACCTGATTACCTTTATGGAGACTGTTCCGCCTTACTGGAAACCTCTGAAGGCGATGATGGATGTCCGTGTAGGCGACCCTGAGAATGAAGCAGATGCTGCAATGCTTGAAGAGTATTCTCCGCTGAATTACCCGGAGAACATCACCATGCCAATCTTTATCGTTCAGGGTGACAATGACCCCAGGGTTGTAAAGGCAGAGAGTGATCAGATGGTGGAAGCTCTCAGAGGCATAGGAACAGAGGTTCTCTATGTTGTATATGGCGATGAGGGACACGGTTTCGCCCATGAGGAGAACCGTATTGACTTTGCCGGAAGGGTTGAGGAGTTCCTTTACCTTAATGTTCCAGGTGTGGAGTGCCAGCTCTTTGAGCCGGTTGAGGGTTCCACGGTTAGAATAGAGTAAAACCTGAAAAATCAGGTGACTACAAGAGAGGGGCCGGGCATTTCGCCTGGCCCCTTTTTCAGAACAGGTTTAGAATGAACTCTTTATGTCGGCCCAGGTGCTTCTGGAAAGAGCCACTTCGTGGTCATACAGTCCGAACCAGCCGTCATAGAAAACCTCTCCCCAGCCGCCGCTGTTGCTGTTGTACTGGTACATGTTTGGGGGATATGTCGGGTCGCATACAAGCCAGCCCGCAGGAACTGATGGAGTGCCAAGTACTTTCATGGCAATCCAGTAGTCTCCAGCTGGAAGTGCTGGATAGTTCTGAAGCTGAAGATCGCTTCTGTAAAGATCGAAACCCCAGCTCTGGTCACCTGTGGGAGTTTCAGTCTGGTAGGCGGCTGGTACTGTTTCGCCCCAGAAATGGGTGCCGAAATTACCACTGTTGTCCTCATAAATGTCTACTGCTATATCGTAGGGATGTGAGGATCCAGAGAATACAGTCCAGAATGTTAAGCTCTTAACCTCGACTGGACTGGCAATGGTGAAGTTGTCTGCTCCACCGAACTCAGGAGCGTTGACATAGATTGCGTTTTCAAGGTTGGGAAAGTCGTAGGGCTGTTCATAAATAACACCGTCAGCTGACGGGCTTGCAGGGTTTTCGCTGCCTCCGGAGCCCAGATAACCGTAGTTAGGGCTTGATGCTGAAGCTTTAAACCTTTACAGCGCAACGGAATGAGGGTATATTAGGTGCATAGAAATGCACGCAATATGAGCACATTTGCTCAAA
>PDWJ01004937.1_pt1 | contig 21118 bp, 17 predicted proteins | sample 1430881 | NCBI WGS metagenome assembly PDWJ01 (sample SAMN01162460, study PRJNA174530) | Oral metagenome, whole genome shotgun sequencing project. | biome: Marine environment; feature: Marine mammal; material: Swab sample of the gingival sulcus; isolation source: swab sample of gingival sulcus... | reverse complement strand
TGTCGGCGAGCTTTACGCGGGCTTCGGCATCCGCTACCGCGGCTGGGAGCTGGGGTACGTCCATACCTACCGCAGCAAGCGGTTCAAGACCCAGGCTGACCCGCAGTTGTTCGGGTCGGTTTCACTGCGGACCCGGTTCTAGGTGGTTTTGTGGTTGTTCGGTTCTGTGGTTTGGCTAGTGTCCGCTGTTTGACAAAGTTCTTGCTGTGGAAAATGGGTGTTTCTGACCTCAGGCGATATGTCTCCTGCCCCGGAGAGCCACTGTTACTGCTGGCTCTCGTCCTGGGGCCTTGCCTGCTAGGCTCGTATTACGGGGTCTGGCGCTGGCCTTTGATAGTCGTGTCAGTGCTCGCGTCCGTTTCTCTGCTTTTGCAGGTGTCTCCGGGCAGGAAAGCCAGCCTGCGGGATTGTATTCTGGGAGGCAGTATCCTTGTTCTGGTTATCCAGGGTGTGTGGATGTATTTCAATGCGTGGGGAAGCTACCAGAGTAACCCGGAAGTCCCTCACGAGCTTGGGCTGGTAAAAATCTTGCCAGACCAGCCGTTTCCGGCGCTGCCCGGGGCGGCAGACCGGGCCGGGGCCATGGACAAGCTCAGCTACATTGTCCCCTGCCTCGCGCTCATATGGGCTGTGCGGGCCGTAGTCATCCGGCATCCTGACTTGCCCCGCAAGATCGCAAAGGCGGTCTTCTGGACCGGGGTTGCGGTTTCGGCCCTTGGTCTCGTCCAGCGCTGGACGGGAGCCGGATCCATCCTGTGGGTTGAATCGCTCAAGGAAAGCAACCGCGGGCTGTTTTTCGGCACCTACCGCAGCCCCGGCATCGCCACGTGTTATCTTAACATCGCCCTTGCGTCGGGGCTTTCCGTGTTACTGAGTCCGCGCGGGCGGAACCGGGCTCCGCTGCGGCAGAACCTCCGCCTTTTGTCCGGGATTCTCCACACGGTGGGGGTAGGCACGCTGCTGGTCGCCGCCACCTCGGCCGGCTCCAAGGCGGGGATGGTCTTCGGGTTTCTGACCCTGGTTTTGTGGGCGGCGCTGAACCGGCATTCCATATGGCGCGCATTCGGGCGGTCTGCCGAACTTTTTCCCGGCAACCGCCGGATGGAACGCAATATCACTACCCTTGTCCTTGTAGTCAGCGCGGCTGTGGCAGTCCTGAGCTTCGCCGGGACTGTGTCCGGGCGCTGGGAGCAGGCGCACAGCAGGGGGTATGCCACCCTTGCGGGCCGGGGGGCGACGAACGCAGTCCAGTTGGAAATGATCCGGGACGGGGAGTGGGGTGTCTGGGGGTTTGGTCCCGGGGCATTCCGGGCCTTGTTTCCGGTTTTTGCCAGAAACCGTGACATCCGGGGGGTGTACGTCTACGGCCACAATGACTACTTGGAGACCGCGGTCGAGTGGGGGTGGGGCGGGACGCTGTTACTCGGCGTCATTGTCGGTGGCGGGGTGTTTCTTGTTTTCAGGGAGGTTGTTTTCCGAAAGGACGCACACAGGAAAAGCCACGTTATTTACATGAGGGGGTGGCTGGTCGCCATGCCGGTGATGCTGGCCCATGCCACGGTGGATTTTCCGTTCCAGATCGAGTCCATCGCGGTGACGTTCTCCGTCATGCTCGGCATGGCGTGGGCCTCCGCTGATCTTGGTACGGGCAGGGAGGTTTTGGGAACCTGATGCCCTGTGGGGGTCGCGTCCATTTGCCGGATGGCCGGTTTTTTTAAATATTCCGTTGACTTTGCTGCGGGAGGTGCGTAGGGGTGGCAACCGCCGCAGGTGTTTTTAGCTCTCGTTTCCAACACGAGAGGGGAGCCGGAGTCGCGCATGCCCATTGTACCGCTCACGGCGAGTGAGCACAACACAACCATTTAACCATGAAACCTTTAACCGCCAAGACGCAGGACATGAAAACCAAATATATTACCCGTATAGCGGCCTTCGGGTCGGCAGCCTTGTTTGCAAGCCCGGCATTTGCCCAGAACACTGATGTGCACCCACGGGGGCTTTTTGAGACTCCCCAGGAGGGGCTCGGCGCGCCTGTGCCCCGTACCCCCTCGGATGCGGAGACACTGGCCGATAGGTTCAGCCTCTCACTTTCCGCCGGCGCCCGTTATCACAGCAACATTTTCCACACAAGCGAGGACGAGGAGTCTGATGTCCTTTTCCGCGTTACGCCGACGCTGAGGTTCAGCACGGCTGAAGCCGGTGAGGCCGAGAATACCTTTGCGCTTTCCTACTCCCCGAGTGCCGTGTTTTACGCGGATCACTCGGACCGGAATACGGTTAACCACAGGGTGGGGCTGAAGCTCACCAAGAGGATGCCGAAAACGAGCATCGGGTTTAATGTGGACTATGTCCATTCCACGGGGAGTGACCGCTTTGTGAGCGGCTTCATTGACCGTGATTCCCTGCGGACCACTCTGAATGTTTCCCACATTCTTACAGGTAAGACCCGTGTAGACCTGGGTGCTTACTACAACATGGATGACTTCGGGAATTCCTCCCTCTACGGTGACACAACCTATGGAGCCGATCTAGCCTTCATGTACCAGGTTACGGGCAAGCTGGCCATTGGCCCGCAAATTGGCTACGGGGTGTCGTCCCTTGACGGGGGAAGCCGTGACCACAGCTTTTACTCGGCTTCGCTGAAATTTGAATACAAGGCTACCGGGAAGACGAATTTGACCGGCAACGTCGGTTACAGCCAGCGGAGTTTCTCGGGATCCGGGGCTGCCGGCGATTACTCCTCCATGACGTGGAGGATCGGGGCGAGCCACGCCCTTAGCAACAAGACTAATCTCAGGGCTTCGATATACCGTTCTGCGAAGGCGTCCTACAATCACTTTGACTCCGGCTATCTGGCCACTGGGGTGTCTCTGAGTGCCACCCACGAGATTTCGCCCCGCGTCAACTGCTACGCCACGCTGGTCTACGAGAATGACGATTATTTCCGGACCAGTGCGGCGGGTGTTTCGCTGGATAACGATTACTACGCAATCACTCTGGGCGGGAGGTATGTGCTTGAAAACGGCCTGACCCTGGGAGCCAGTGCCACCTACAGCGTAAACAGCTCAAGCCGGGAGTCGTATGATTTTGACAACCTGTCCTTCGGTATAAACGCGACCTACAATTTCTGGTAAGACAGCAAATAATCCCTTGAAACAAAGGGTTTTTCCGCTATCGTGAAGAATCCGATAACCACCGCCTGACACTATGAAACTCCATTCCAGATTCCATCGAGCCACAGTCACAGCGCTTGGCATGCTACCCTTTTTGGCAGTGCCTGCACTGGTTTCCCCCGCGTATGCCGGTCCCCCCAGTATTGTGAGGGAGGCGAACCGTGCGGCGACCATATCGGTGACCGTTCCGCCCGGCTCCAAGCCGGTGACCTATATGCTTGGAAACAAAAAGTGGACGGTGCAGCCCGGGCAGACAGCGGTGCTGCCTGCCTCCGCCACCAGAATCTACCTTCCCGTCGGTACAATCATCACGGTGCTGGTGCCCTCAGAGAAAAGCATGGAGCCGACCAAGCATGCATACACCGTGGATCAGCCTGTGGAGCTCCCCGCTCTGACCCCCGTTGCCATCCGTGCCAGCGAGCAGTCGATCAGCCCGGGGGCGCAATTGCCCGTGCCCGGCGGCGGCACCATCCAGTTGCCGTCAGGCACGATCGTGGACTTGGTCAATGCTGCGGCCGGTTCAGGCAGCACGGCATTGAACCCGCATAACGTCTTGGGCGAAGGAGTTACAGACGGGAATTGAGCCCTGCGGGCAGTTTTTTATATCCCCGCTGGTGAAGATCCCGTACCGGTTGTTCGCGCGACTGGCCGGAGGCTGTTCCCGCGACCTGATCACGCAATATGTCTGGAGTCATGAAATCCTTCACAGTGCTTTTTCTGGCGTCTGTTGCCCTCGTGCAGAGCCTGCTTCCGGCGGGGGCGGCGGATGACTACCGTCTGCAGCAGACAGACCTCGTCCGTATGTCGATTTACCAGGAGGATGACATGTTGACGGAAGCCCTGATCGGAAAGTCCGGCATGGTCTCTTTTCCCCTGATCGGAACGGTCAAACTCAAGGGGCTGACCGTTGCCGAGGCGGAGAAAACAATCAAGGAACTCTATGAGAAGGATTACCTGGTCAATGCCAAGGTCAGCCTTGTCGTGGTGAGCTATGCGAAGAAATGGGTTACCGTCTCGGGCGCAGTCCAGAACCCCGGGAATGTCCCTTACCCCGAGGAGGGGACCATCAACCTGGCGTCTGCGGTTGCCATGGCGGGTGGGGTGATGGAGGATGGTAACAGCAGGAGCATCACAGTTGCCCGCAAGAAGGGGGGATCGCGGAGGTGCAGCCTTGCCGGAAGCGGGAACCTTGCCCTCTATCCGGGGGACACGGTTGTGATTCCGCGCTTGCCGAGGGAAAAGGTGGCGCGGGTACGGACTGCCACCGTCTCCGGGGAGGTCAGGAAGCCGGGTAACGTTGAATTGCCCCCCAGCGGCAAGGTGGACATCATCACCGCAATCGCCCAAGCCGGCGGTTTTAGCAAGATTGCCGACCAAAAAACCGCGATTCTGCAGCGGAAGACGTCCTCCGGGCACCGTGCCAACAAGATCAACATCCGGGATGTCCGTGATGGCAAGGCCAGGATGATATTCCTATACCAGGGCGATATCCTGATCATCAGGGAGAGCCGGTTCTAATTCTCGCGGTCGGGTTTTCCATCGTGGCCATGCCCCGGCAAGGATGCCGCCGCGCCATTCCCGGATCCAAGAAAAACAACCAACAATTGATTCATACACCACTAGACACATGAGTGACTTTGCCGACGATGAAGACGGGTTCGAGGAAGACGGGCCGGACAAACTCCCCCAGGGGATGAGCCGCCTGAGGATGGCGTTCGCCCGCTGGTGGATCATTCTAGTTTTTGCCATCCTCGGCTACGTTGTGGCGCTTTACACGCTTTCCATTGCCGAGCCCAGCCACGAGGCCACCGCCGTACTGGAGGTCGTAACCAAGGAAAAGCGGCTTGTGGGAGCGGAGCTGGAGCAGGACAAACTCGCCGTTGACAAAACCCTGGCCACCTTGGCAAGCAAACTGGTCGGCCCCAGCCAACTGACGAAAGTGGTAAACAGCGCCAAGGTCCAGTCCATAGAGAGAGCCGTCCCGCCGGAATTCTCTCTCAAGCCGAAGTACTGGCGCAGCGAGGAGGAGCTCAGGTTTACTCCCGCCGCAGAGGCTGGGACAGCCGACGTCGTAAAAATGATTACCGACAACGTGAAAGTTGTCCCCCGCCAGGGAACCACTTTGATCGACATTACCGTGACCCACAAAGACGCCGGCGCCGCAGTGGCCATAGCCGACGCCATCATGGAACAATACCTGAAGACCGAGGAGCAGCGGAAGGCCGGCGGCGCAACGGAAGCCTTCAAGATCCTGAGGGCGGAGGCCAACGATGCCGCGGTTGAGCTGGAGACAGCGCGCCGCGCGCTTGAGACCTACAATGCTGTGCTTGCCATGAACAAGCAACTAAACAGCGCGCGCGACAATATTGCGATGCTGAAGCAGCGCTATCTGCCCAAGCACCCCAAAATGATCCAGGCCCGTTTGGCGCACGCCGCGTTAAAACGGCGTTTCCGGAGGGAGATGCTCGCCGTGACGCAAAGCCCCGGCGAAGTCGAGTTCTGGATCCAGCACCGAGAGAAAATGGAAGCTTTTGACAAGGCGGCGGAAGGGGGTGACGACGCCAGGAAAAAAGAAGCCGAAGAAGGCTGGCTGACACTCGTCCAGAGCGCGCTCGCGGCGCGGAGCGGCCTGCTCCAGAGCCGCATAGCCAACAAACAGGCACTTTACGACACAGTCACCAAACGCATTACTGAAATTGATGTCGCGGAGGAAAATGACCAGGGCGAGGTCAAGATTGCCGAGCATGCCTACCCCAGCGGAAACGTGGAGACCGACAAATACGTGCGCTTGGCGCAAGGTGTCTTCGGTGGAGCCCTGCTGGGGTTCGGGATCGCATATCTCCTCGGGATGGTTGATTACAAGATTTACGACGTGCGGACAGTGGAAGAGGCCGTTGGCCTGCCCTGTCTGGCCGCCGTACCGGAGGGAGCCGTCTTTGACCTTGATGACGAGTGGAAAAGTGTGCTGGAGGCCGAGCCCAAGACAGCCAGCGCCGAGGCATTCCGTAACCTCCGGGCCTCCGTGATGCTGCTCGGCAAGGCGGAGCGGCACAAATCCATCCTGGTCACCAGCTCCGCGCCGAGCGAAGGAAAGACAACCATTGCCTCCGAACTCGCCGCATCCTTTGCGCTTAACGACCAGAAGACGATCCTTGTGGATCTGGATTTGCGTAAACCGCGTGTACACACTCTGTTTCCCAAGACCAACCACGACATAGGAATGGCGCAGGTGCTGTCCGGGCAGGAAGACCTTGCGAAAGCGATCCAGAAGACAGGTGTGAAAGGTCTCCACGTCATTTGTGCGGGCGCCAAGGCTCCCAACCCGTCAGAACTCCTCCAGGAGGGCGAGCTGGTCGAAATCATAAGCAAACTCAGCGGACACTATGACCGGGTTATCATTGACACCCCCCCCGTCCTGCCCGTCAGCGACACCCGCCTGCTTGCCCGCCACGTCCAGACGACGATCCTTGTGGTCCGTGCCCTGAAGGGCCATGAAGCGCAAATACCTCGGCTCCGGATACTACGGCTACCGCGGCTACGGGGAATACGGAGACTCCGGCGGCTATGGGGGGTATTACAGTGATGATAAGTGAATATAGACGCTCTAGGTTGAAAATCGGCTGAATGGATTACAGGACACCACCAGAATGGCTTGTGGCAAGTTGTCCTGCAATGCGGTTCTTTTTATTGAACTTCACGACCGTAAGTCCATGCTTGGGCAACGAACAGGGTAATGCAGATTACCCAATCTGTAAATACTGAAGATACCTCTCTTATCCGACGCAGGGTTTTGGTGGAAATCCCGCCAACTGACCAATGGCGGAGGCGTGCAGCAGGTGCGCGTCATTGGCTGTAAGTGCGTTTCCATAATGAGGAGCGATGCGTTATACAGATGAAGATTAGATCTAGGGCGTTCAAGGTGGGAATCATGGCTGCGGGGACAGCTTTTACCAAGCTGGCCGGTATTCTCAGTGCGGTGATCCTTGCGCGATGTCTCTCGACCACGGATTACTCTACATACCGTCAGGTGCTTTTGGCCTATGGGACGGTGGCTCCGTTTATGGCCTTTGGACTACCCAGGGCACTCTATTATTTTCTGCCGGGAGAGGAAAAACGGGCAGGCGGAGTATTGTTGGAAAACCTTGTTCCGCTCAGTGTGATGGGGTTTGTCTTCATGGTTGGGCTGTGGTGTGGAGGTGCGGATCTGTTGGCTGGTTGGTTTAATAATCCGGGTTTGGCTTCGGCTCTGGTGATTTTTGCTCCCTACGCGTTGTTTATGCTACCACAAGGGGCGTTTACTGCCTGTATGATGGCACGTGACCGGGTGCAGCATGTGGCTGTATTTAGGCCGGTGAGCAAACTGGTAATGGTGGCAGCGGTAATAGGCATTGCTATGTTGTTAGGGGGAGCGGAAGGGGCAATTATTGGAGCTGTTGTGGGTACTGGACTGGTTGGTTTGCCGACCATTTGGCTCATGTTTCATGTGTGTCGGGGTGGGGCGTGGAATTTTTCTCTCGGTGGTATAAAGAAGCAGATTTTTTACGGTATCCCGTTAGGTTTATCAGCTATGGTGGGAACCATAGCAGGGAATACTGACAAATTACTGGTATCCTCCATGGGCGCGCCAGAGCAGTTTGCTGTATATGTGAACGGTGCCATGCAACTGCCTTTGGTAGGCATAGTTACTGGATCGGTGATTGCGGTGCTTTTGCCAGATATGGCCAAGCATTATAAAGCGGGGGAAAAAGATGAAGCAATTGAAATTTGGAAAAGGGCGGCGGTAAAATGCGGTTTTGTACTTATACCAGTTGGTATTTTCCTTGCGGCGATGAGTTCGGACATTATGGCTTTGCTTTTTTCTGAGCGATACCGGGAAAGTGGTGTCCCCTTTTTATTCTATGCGTTGATTCTTCCGCTAAGAAGTATAAGTTTCAGCACCCCATTGTTAGCTTCGGGGAAAACAAAATTGTTATTGACTGAATCCACAGGTAACTTGCTACTAAATGCGGTTCTCTCATATTATGCAATAAAGATATACGGGGTTTATGCAGCCGCCGCAGTGACGCTGTTGACGTCGTATGTTTGGGCATCGTGCGTCAATTCGTATTTAATATGCAAAGTATACGGCACTTCTCCGTTAAATCTTATTCCTGTAAGAAAATTGCTGACGGCATTCGTTGTCAGCTTGGCAGGACTTGTGGTTGTTCTTGTTATCAAGAGTCTAGACCTAACAACCATATATAAGGTTTTGTTTGGTGCATGTATGTATGCGTTCATAATCATAATCGCCTATCTCAAGTTGGAGGTTTTTCCTAAAAGGCATTTTACGAAAAATATGTTCAAAATTTTCCGATGAAAAACATCCCGATGTCATCTCCCCGAAATTACTCGACCATATGGAGACCGTGGTTGTACCCGACACGGCTTCTACGTCGGTTCGTTAGGCCATATTCGCCGGGTGTATATCTCGTCAACTTTATCTTCCAGAGGATACTTGGAATACATAATGAAGTCCCGTGGCCTGTGCATTTCACGAGTTGTGTAAGCGGGGATATTTCCATAGGACGCAATGTTTGGAAATCCTTCGCGACAAGTGGTTCGTGCTATATCCAAGGTCGGAATGGAATAACCATAGGAGATGACACAATATTTGCGTATGGAGTATCAATAATATCGGCAAACCATAATAGCCATGATTATAGCAAATGGGATAAGTGTCGCCCCATTGAAATTGGCAACAAATGTTGGCTTGGTAGGAATGCAACGATACTACCGGGTGTGGTCTTGGGTGACAGGGTCATTGTTGCTGCGGGTTCAGTGGTTACAAAGAGTTTTGAGGGGGGGTGCGTTATTGCTGGTGTTCCGGCAAAAATCATAAAAAAATTAGATGAGGAGCAGGAATAATCGGGCTGATGTAGAAAGCTCACAGGAGTGGTGCGTGTACGATATGTAATATTTCAGCCTTGGTATGGCACAGAAACTTGATCAAAGACTACAAAATGAGCCTAGTCAAAAATGACACAAAAGCGGATGCCGCAAGTCTACTGATGCTGGCCTACTATTTTCCGCCCCGTGGTGGGAGTGGTGTGCAGCGCAGTTTGAAATTCACAAAGTATTTGCCAGAGTATGGAGTGCGTCCCGTTGTGCTGACAGTGGATGAAAGGGAGATAATTAATACGGGGGACAAGTCATTGCTAGATGACATATCCGGGGCACCGGTTTACCGTTCGCCGAGTGGGGAGCGTTTGATCAAGCAATTGGGTCGCATGCGGTTGGGGCCGCTGGTTTCGCTGCTGCTACGTCCGGATGCCCATATCCTCTGGCGGAGAGGGGCGGTCAAAAAAGCACGGGAGGCGATCAAAAAACACCAATGCGAAGCGATTTATGTCAGTGTGCAGCCGTGGAGTGCCGCCATGATAGGTCTGGAGTTGAAGAAAAAACTGGGTTTGCCTCTGATTGTGGATTTCCGGGATCCTTGGTCGTACAGCACGTCCCTTCACTGGCCGTCGAAATGGCATTATTTGCGTGACTGCAAGATGGAGGAGAGTGTGTTCCGCCAAGCGGATGCCATCATTTCAGTGACTCCCGGCATGGTGGGGCGCTACAAGGAACGCTATCCTTTTGCTGCTGATAAAATACATCTCATACACAACGGGTATGATTCGGCTGACTTTGGCAGCGAGTCCAAAACAGCGTGCCCGGCTCGGCGGGAAGACAAACTGCGGATAGGCTTTGCAGGGCGACTGTACGATCCGGACAAGTCAAAGAGCAGGAGTTTTTTTTCCAAGTTAAAATACAGGCTGTGTGAGATTGATTTCACGACCCATTCGTTAGGGTGTTTTGTGCCGGCGTTGGTGGGGTTGTTTGGAAGGAAACCCGGCTTGCGTGACAAATTTGAGTTTCATTTGGCAGGCAATATTCCGGAGAGTAACCGGAAACTTGTTTCTGAGGCTGGTCTAAGTGACTGTATTCATTTTCACGGTATGTTGCCGCACAAGGAGGCTGTGAGTCTGATTAGTAACTCTGATGTAGCATGGTTGCCGATGATGACTGAGTTGAACGGGCAACGGAGTTTCAATGAATCCGGGAAGATTTTTGAGTATCTCTATAATGGAACGCCGATCTTGGCGACTGTCCCGGAGGGCGATGCTGCCGAGCTTACGCGCAAGGCGAATGCTGGTTGGGTTGTCAATCCAATGGATGCCGGGGCATTGGGTAATAAGATCGAGGAGCTGATTTTGCTGAAATCCGAAGGGAAGTTGGGTCTTGATCGGGATAAGGACTTTATTCGGACGTTTGAGAGACGTCACCAGGCCGGGGAGCTGGCTGGTATCATAGCAAATGTTATATAGAATGCTGATGAACGCAGATGAACAACTGGATACTAAAGGAGGACTTGTCAGCGTCATCGTGCTGAGCTACAACCGCATGAAGGAAACGCTTGAGTGTTTGAAGTCGCTGGAGGCTCAGACATATGCCAAACGTGAGATTATCGTTCTTGAGAATAACTCCACCGATGGCAGCCGGGAAGCTCTGGAGGCCTGGAGCGATCGTGTGAAGTTGGTCCTGATGCCGAGAAACCATGGGGACTGGGAAGGTCGGGATATAGCATTGGAGTATTGCCGGGGAGAATACATTATTATCGTGGACAACGATGCCGTTATTGAGCCGGAGTGCATTGCAAAGCTTGTGGAGGCATTGGAGGCGGATCGTAAGTTGGCTTGCGTGCAGCCCAAGATTGTTGATACACTAACAGGAACACCCTACAATCCGGGGTTTGGTAGGGAGCAGGCTGACACCCGCTTTTATAAGGCGGTATTCCACGGCTGTGTGACCATGTTCCGTGCTGATGCCCTGAGGTCTGCTGGGGGGTTCCCTCATTACTTGTTAGGTGGGGCGGAGGATTACATTTCATTGAAGTTTCATGAGATGGGAATGAACATCCTGTATGAGCCGTCCGTAACAATCAAACACCTGATGAGTACCAAAGAGAGGGTTCCTTTTCATCGGCTCCAGCAGCAGAGCAGGCAGAAAATGCGAGCCAAAATGGCGTTAGCTCCCAACATTCCGTGGTCGTTTTGCATATTCGTGCGTGCTGTTGTGGCCTTTGTGTATCACGCATTGAGGGGGAAGTATTTTTTGGCATGTTTCCGAGGTGTGTGGGCGCATTTTGAATCCGCATATGCTGCGCTAAATGAGCGTACACCAGTCTCTGCCAAGGCGTTTGGCAAGTATGCCGAGCTGAAGAGGAATCTGACGTCTGTGTCTAGTTAACCATCCCGCATGCTGTGGTTGAGGGTAAGTGACAGTAGCACGTATTTCTGAAGATGAATCATTATTTTAAGAGGTTTACCAGCGTAGAGGCGTTGGGATTTACTGGGTCTGTGTTGAGCCTTTTGCTGGGTTTTACCAGTATCGGAGCTTTTGAGAAGGGTAAGTGGGCGGTGTTAGCAGGTGTTTTATTGTATTTGAGCGGTAAACGGAGGGTAAGTCCCTTAACCCATGTTTACTTCAAAATTGTTCTGTTTATAGGGATTGCCTGTGTTGTTAGTGTTATTCACTCACCGGATATGTGGCGTTCGATTCAGTTGGCTATCGCTCTGTCTATGATATTTGCGGCATCGCTTTTGATTCTGAGTGATGATAACAGGATTGCGAAGAAGTTTGCAATGTCACCCAAAGTGGTGGGGAGGCGTATTGAGAGATTAGCGTGGGGGTATGTATTGATATCAGTTTTGTTTTTCGTCCCTGGGTTGATTTTCCTTGCGGCAGGGATCAACCAGCTGCCGTTGATGTCGTTACCCCTGTTCACGGGTTTGGAAGAGGGCTGGAGTGTCCGTTATGCGGGGATTCTGGGTAACCCTAATCAAATTGGTATTTGTGCAGCGGTCTTAGTGCCGGTTATTTTCTCCAAGGCTCTGGAGAAACCCAAAAAGAGGAAGTTTTGTTGGTTGTTGCTTGGGCTGGTCTTTTATTCTGTCTTTCTTTCAGGTTCGCGCAATGGTCTTTTGTCGAGTGGCATCGGGTGTGCAGCAGTCATCATTCTTGCGGGGTATGGTAATCGTTGGGTCAGGGTGATCGCTGTTGTATGTGCTTTGTCACTTGCGGTTACTCTGAACCTTGCACTTTTTAAAGAATACTTTACGCGAGCCAAAGGGAAGCGGGTTACCGTTGAGGAGGCCGGGCAGAACCGTTTGTCCCGTTGGGAGGTGGGACTGAAAAGTATCAAAAAACGTCCGGTTGGCGGGCAGGGTATAGGGATTGGAGGAGTGCCCAAGAATGGTTATGTGAAACCAACGGGGATTGATACGGGATACCCACTGCACAATTCCTATTTACAGATTACGCAGGAGATCGGTCTGCTGGGGCTTATCCCGGTGATGTTGGCATTGATGTATGGGATACATGCAAGTTTGAGAAAAAATCGACTGATTGCGCGGAGTGCCTCGTTAAGGCATAATTATGCCGGGTTTGCTGGGGTTATTCTGGCTGGCACCGCGTCGGCTGTTTTTGAGAGTTGGCTCATTGCTCCTGGGAATCTGGGGACGATGCCGTTTTGGTGTGCATTTGGTGTTGTTTCTGTGGTTGCGTCCATGGATGGGAGGGTGCGAGGAAGGCAGAGGGTGGCTAGGTAGCCGTGAGTAAAAACGGTAATAGAGGTGCCCTAGAGGGTAATTCAAAAAACCTTATGACAGAGTTGGTACGGAGGTATTCTTCGTTCAAAAAGAGAATTATGCAGAAAGGGGAGGCACGAGAGCATGCTGAGTGCGGCGGATTTGTTTTACGCACCATGTGATTGTGGGGAAAGGTTTTGGCGGAGTTGTATGAGGTGTTTGGGTGCTGCTACAGCCACGCGACGACGGCGGCTATTTCCGGTGGGAGTTTGCCAGTATTGCGGGTATTGCCTTTGGGACGTTTTGGAATTTTGCGTTGAGTAAGCTGGGCATTTGGAACCGGGGTGCTTGAATCATGGTGCCGGGGATATAGTTATGAAGATTGTTCATGTTGTTGCACGGATGATTACGGGGTCAAGCGGCCCGTCGTATTCTGTTCCTTCGTTATGCAAGGCACTGGCAGAGTTGGGTGCCGAGGTGGAGCTGCATATGGTGGGTGATGCGCCGGTGCTTGATCCCTCAATTAAGGTGACGACTTATCCCGGCCTTCCGTTTCTTGGCAGGCTGGGTGTGTCGCCGGAGATGAAACGGGGCTTATGCCGGGCTGCGGAGACGGCGGATATTATTCATAGCCACAGCCTGTGGATGATGCCTAACATTTATCCCCGTGCAGCGGCGTACAGGACGGACCATTGTAAGCTAGTTGTATCCCCTCGGGGGACGCTGTCTGACTGGGCGTTGGCGAGGGGGCGGTTCAGGAAGAAGGTTATGTGGTTTGCTGGCCAAAGAGCTGTGCTGGAGCAGGCTCATTGTATCCACGCTACCGCTGATGAGGAGCTGGGGGAGGTGAGGAGGCTTGGGATGAGGGCGGATGTGACGGTTATTCCCAACGGGATTGACATGCCGGATACCGCCTGTGGTCACGGTGTGTCCGGTGGACTGCGCCGAATGTTGTTTTTGTCCCGGATTCACCCGAAAAAGGGGGTAGACGCATTGCTCGACACGTGGAGGTGTGTGGCTAAGGATTACCCGGACTGGGAGTTGGTGGTTGCTGGTCCCCTGGATGGCAGGTTTCCCCGGCAGATGCAGGAGAAGGCGAGGCTGGAGGGTATACCCCGTGTGGTATTTACCGGGGAGCTGTCAGGTGACCAGAAGTCGGCAATGTATCGTGCGTCCGATTGTTTTGTCCTGCCGACGCATTCTGAGAACTTCGGGGTGGTCGTAGCGGAGTCGCTGGCTCACGGGACGCCCGTGATTGTCACCCGTGGGGCACCTTGGGGAGGTGTGGAGAAGCGCGGTTGCGGATGGTGGATTGACTTTGGCGGGGAGGCCTTGGAGGGTGCAATGCGCCATGCCATGTCGCTGCCGCAGGAGGAGTTGGTGGCGATGGGGCAAAAGGGGGTGTCTTGGATGGGAGCGGAATATTCGTGGCGGGGAATTGCCCAGAAGATGATGCATACTTATCGCTGGTTGCATGGTAAAGCTGACCGCCCTGAATGGGTTGACAGCCTCTGAGAAGTCCCCTTAATCAAACTTTCCAAGTCAAGATGAGCGTTCAAGAACAACACGTGGAGCCTGATATCGATGTCTCAGTCATTGTCCTGACAAAGAATGAGGAGGATAATATTGTCAAATGCCTCGATTCGGTTCGGCGTTTTGGGGAGGTTTTTGTGGTGGATTCCGCGAGTGAGGATGCGACCCGGGAAATAGCGAGGAGTTATCCGAATACGAATGTGGTGGACTGGGAGTGGAACGGCCGCTTTCCCAAGAAAAAGCAATGGTCGATTGACAATCTTGACATCAAACATGAATGGATTCTGATGCTGGATGCTGATGAGGAGGTTACGTCTGCCCTTGCAGAGGAAATTGCCCGGGTTGTTGGTGGGGGGGCTGGTAAACAGGCGTTTTTTGTTCATTACGACAACTATTTTCTGGGCAGGAGGCTCAAGTATGGGAGTCACTCGATGAAGCTGATTTTTTTCCGGAGGGGAAAGGCCAGATTCGTGCCGACGAATGAGATTTTGGTTTCCACGATGTGGGAGGTGGAGGGGAATTACCAGCCGCAAATTGACGGTGAGGTGGGTGTGTTGAAGGCGCACGCGATCCACCGTGATTGCAAAAGTTTGTTTCACTATTACCAGAGGCACAACAGGTATTCGGATTTGGAGGCGGTGCATCGTCTCCGGTTAGGTAAGATTGAGGAGAGTTATCCCCCGTTCCGGCGGGCGTTGAAGAGGTTACTCAGGAAGCTGCCTGGGTCGGGGTTTCTTTACTTTGTCCATTCCTATTTTATCAAACTTGGTTTTTTGGACGGTCTTCCGGGGTTGGCATTTGCGTTTTCAAGGTTTGTGTATTTTACCCAGATTGAGTGTAAGGTGATGGAGCTGGTTCTTCACCCGGAGCGTTTGGACGCGATTATGGAGAAGCACGAGGAGGTTTCCAAGGTGATCAACCGGACTGACGACTAATGCGTGTGTGGCAGTCCATACTCAGGCATGGCGGGTGGCAGCTTCTTGAGAAGTTAGGTGGCCGAGCCACGCAGTCAGTGCTGGCCGACTCCCTGTCGATGACTGGCGGGGTGTCGGAAGAAGGGCAGGCTGTGCGTAATCAATGGCTGCATGATGTTTTGGGTCGCGCCGTGACTGAGGTTCCTTTTTATGAGGGGCTGCGTGACCTGTCTCTGGCGGGTGGCTTGGAGGATTTGAATCAATTTCCGGTTATCAGCAAAGACGAGCTGAGGTCGTCTGCGGAGGCGTTTGTGTCGCGTGACTGTGATGGTGTTCCCGGGCGGTCTGTTTCTGGCGGTTCGACGGGGGCGCCGGTGACTAGTTTTACAGATCCATTGGCTTCAGATGTGGTTAAAGCGGCGATGATTGAGGGGCGTGCGTGGTGGGGGGTTCACCCGTGGTCGCGGTGTTTGAGTGTGTGGGGGCACAGCAAGTATATGGGGCGGGGGCTTGGCGGGCGGGTCAAGCTGGGCAAGCGCAGGGTGCTTGATGCGCTGGCAAACAGGAGGGTGATCCCGGCGTATGACCTTTCCGAGGCAGCGGTCAGGAGATTCAATCGCGCGTGGCACAGGGACAAGCCGGATTACATCATTGGTTATGCCAGCGCGCTGTATGAGATTGCGCGTATGCACAGGGAGCTGGGGCTTTCTGTTCCTGGGAAGGAGTGCCTGGTCATGTCCACGGGTGAGGTGTTGCATGATTGGCAGGCGGATTTGATTGGCGAGGTGATGGGGTGTGAGGTGTTCGAGGAATACGGGTTGGTTGAGGCTGGTGCCGTGGCGTATACCGCCCGTGGCAGGGAGGGGCTGAAGGTGATACAGAGTCATTTTGTGGTTGAGGTGTTGGATGCCGGGGATGAGCCTGTGGGTTATGGCGAGGAGGGAAGGATCGTGATAACGTGTCTGAGGCGGAAACAGGTGCCGGTGATCCGCTATGACACGGGTGACAGGGCGGTGTGCCTGGACGAGTCGGGCGGGCTTGATTGCAAGTATATTAGCAAGGTCAGGGGGCGGACTTATGATGTGATTCGTAAGCAGGATGGCACGGCTGTTCCGGGAGTGGTGTTCACGCATGCGGTCAAACCGCTCCAGCAGGTGGATCGCTTCCAGATTGTGCAGGACCGGCTGGGGCGTGTGACGGTGTCCTACACCTCGCAGGTGCCGCTGGATGATGCCACCATGGATGCTGTCCGTGGAAAAATCCAAGGGGAGGTGGGTGATGATTTTCTGATTCTTTTCAAGAGGGTGCCTAAGCTGGAAGCAGAGAAGTCCGGTAAGTACCGCTGGATAAGGTCGGAGGTAAACTGATGTCGTTATAGCTGTTATGAAAGTTTTTCTTCTGTGTTCTTCTCCCACTCCGTATAAAAACCCACTTTTTGAAAAGTTGGCGGCGTCTGAGGGGATGGATTTGTTTGTTGCATTCTGTGTGTGGAAGAGTGGCACCCGCCCGTGGGACTTGGGTGAGCTGAACGGTGTCAGGCATGAGGTGCTGGGTGGGTGGCATATCCCCAAAGGGAAGGGGAATTACATCAGGGTCAACTGGCCGGTGATTTCCCGGTTGCGTTCTGAGAAGCCGGATGTGGTGGTGATTGCTGGTTACAACCATCCAACGATGATGATGGCGATTGCATACTGCGTGCTGACAAACACGCCGTTTGTGATGCAGGGTGAGACGTGGATTGAGAGGGAGGGGGTGAAGGCGGCGTTGAAGCGGACTTTGCTGCACCCGGTATTGTTTAAGGCCGGGGCGTTTCTGGTGACAGGGACTTTGGGCAGGCGTTACTGGGTATCACAAGGTTATGACGAAGGTCGGATTCGGGTTTTTGCGAATACCCCGGATGTGGAGTATTACGAGCGACAGATGGAGGGGATAAGCCGGGAGGAGGTAGCCGGTTTGCGGAAGAGCTGGGGGTGTGGTGAGCGGCGTGTCGCGGTTTTTGTGGGGCGTCTGATCCGGGTCAAGGGGGTGGATCTCCTGATCAGGGCGATGAGGGAGATGGATGACGGGGATCGTCCGTTGTTGGTGATTGTTGGTGACGGGACGGAACGTGCCCGGCTTGAGGAGATGGCGGAGGGGCTGCCGATTGTTTTTTCCGGGTTCTTGCAGATGGACGAGCTACCGCTGGTTTATGCGGCGGCGGATTATTTTGTTTTGCCGTCCAGGGTCGAGCCGTGGGGGGTGGTGGTCAACGAGGCGATGGCGTGTGGCCTTCCGGTGGTGTTGTCCGGGCAGGTGGGGGCGCATGCGGATTTGCTGTGTTCTGGGACGGAGGATGGTAATGGCGAGTTGGTGCAGGGGCCTACGGTTGAAAATTTGGCCATGGCGCTGGTGCGGATGTCAAGGGCGTCTGCGGATGATTATGCGCGTATGGGTGGGCGTTCCCGGGAGATTGTTCAGGCATGGAAATATGATGCCTCGGTTCAGGGGTTTCAGGAGGCCTGCAGAATGGCTGTAGGCACTCCCGAGAACGATTGATTCTTGTCTCCATGGGGACGGAAAAGATGCTGCTGGACTTTGGCAAGGCGAACTTGCTCGACAAGGCGCGGCAGCAGCCGGACAAGGTGAAGCAGGTGCTCCAAAAGGTACGGACGGACGGTCTCAGGACGACGGTGGAGGCGGTGCGGGCGAAGCTGGACCAGCCGATCCCGCTGGGCTACTCGAATGTGGGCAGGGTGCTGGAGCCTGCGGCGGGGGATGTCACTTTGAAGGCGGGTGACCGTGTGGTTTCCAACGGGAATCATGCGGAGGTGGTTTCTGTGCCACGGAACCTGTGTGCGGCGGTGCCGGACGGTGTGAGTGACGAGGCGGCGTCGTTTACGGTGGTGGCGGCGATTGGTCTCCAGGGTATCCGGCTGTTGCAGCCGACGCTTGGGGAGCGGGTGGTGGTTACGGGGCTAGGTTTGATCGGGCTGTTGTGTGTGCAGATGCTGCGTGCCCACGGATGCCGGGTGCTGGGGATTGATTTTGATGAGGAGAAGCTTGCGCTTGCGCGCGGGTATGGGGCGGAGACGGTGTCGCTGGCGAAGGGTGAGGATCCGGTGGCGGTGGCGGAGGCGTGGTCCGGGGGTGTGGGAGTGGACGGGGTGCTGATTACGGCGGCGACCAAGAGTAATGAGCCGATGCAGCAGGCGGCCACGATGTGTCGCAAGCGCGGGCGTGTGGTGCTGGTGGGGGTGGTGGGTTTGCAGCTTAACCGTGCTGATTTTTATGAAAAGGAGCTTAGCTTCCAGGTGTCGTGTTCGTATGGGCCTGGTCGCTACGATCCGGCTTATGAGAAGCTGGGTCTGGATTACCCGGTCGGGTTTGTGCGGTGGACGGAGCAGCGGAATTTCGAGGCTGTGCTGCAGCTCATGGCGGAGGGGCGGCTGGATGTCAGCTCGCTGGTGACGCACCGTTATGGTTTTGATGACGCGCTGAAGGCTTATGAGACGGTGAGTGAGGGGGGGGCTCTGGGTATTGTGCTGGAGTACGCCGGGGGGGATGAAAAACGGGAGCGCACGGTTGCGGCGTCTGCGCCGTCGGGCGTGGGTGCGTCCGGTGAGCCTTCGCTGGCGTTTATTGGTGCGGGAGGGTTTACTACGCGGATGTTGTTGCCGACATTGAAGGGGCAGGCTGCGCGGCTGAAGACGATTGTGTCCGGCACCGGTGTGACGGGGACGCATGCGGCAAAGAAGTTTGGCTTTGAGTCTTCTTCGACGGACTCGGATGCGGTGATGGCGGATGGGGAGGTAAACACGGTGTTCATTACGACGCCGCACAACAGCCACGCCGCTCTGGTGAAGAAGGCGCTGGAGGCCGGGAAGCGTGTTTTTGTGGAAAAGCCGCTCTGTATGAACCGTGCGGAGCTGGATGAGCTGGAGCCTTTGGTTAGCGGGGGGCGCTCGCTGGTGATGGTTGGGTTTAACCGCCGCTTTTCGCCGCATACGCGGAAGATTAAGTCGCTGCTGGAGGGTGTGCGGGCACCGAAGAGTTTTGTGATGACGGTGAATGCGGGGGCGATCCCTGCGGATCACTGGACGCAAGATCCGGCTGTGGGCGGTGGGCGTGTGATTGGGGAGGCGTGCCACTTTATTGACTTGCTGCGTTTTTTGGCGGGTGCCGCCATTACGCATGCCAGCGCGGATTATCTGGGTGGCGAGGAGGGCAAGCTGGGTGATACGGTGAACCTGAACTTGCGTTTTGCTGACGGCTCGGTGGGGACGGTGCATTATTTCGCCAACGGGCATAAGGATTTCCCGAGGAGGAGGTGAAGCGGTTTCTGGATGCTGTCCGCAGGGGTGAGCCTTCGCCGATTCCTGCGGAGGAACTGATCGAGGTAACCCGCTGGACGCTGGATCTCGCGGAAAGACAGTCTTAAACCTACAATCCGCAGTTGCGGATTGTAGAGTCTGGTAGTCTGGTGGTCGTCAGGATCAACAAGTTGCGTTGAAAAGTGGTTCGGGCTGATAGACCTTGGCGGCTTACCCAGTGGGTGGATATAACTTACTCACACTGTGTTTGTTGCGCTGGTTGCACCACGCGGGGCAAGCCCCGCTGGCCACAGAGCGGCAGCAAGCTACCGCACTCCAAGTTGGTTATGATCCGGTTCATGGGGCGAGCCATTTATAGGCCCCACCCTTTCAAAATAGCAGCTCTCCTTTTCCTAAGGCTGCTGTGCAGAGTGGAAACCTGACTGCGGCGACGTCGCCTGCACGGGCAGGGGTTTACATCATTGCGGTGCCGACGCCATTTGACGAGATGCCTGACGGCAGCAGGGTGCCTGACCTGAGTTATGTGGAGTCCGCAACGCGGAGTCTGGCTGCTGTGGTGGAGAAGGGGGCGTTGGTGATTCTGGAGTCGACGAGTCCGGTGGGGACGACGGAAAAGATGCGGGACTGGCTGATGGACGAGCTGGGCAGTGGTGCGCGTGTTGACGATTATCATTTTGCCCATTGCCCTGAGAGGATTTTGCCTGGGCAGATGCTCAAGGAGCTGGTGACGAATGACCGGATTGCGGGTGGTTTGACACAGCGGGCAAGTGAGATGGCGCGTGATCTGTATGCGTGTTTCTGTACGGCGGACATTTTCCTGACGGATGCGCGCACGGCTGAGCTGGCGAAGCTGACGGAGAACTCGTCGCGTGATGTGAACATTGCTTTTGCCAACGAGCTTTCGAGGATTTGTGATTCGCTGGGTGTGGATGTGTGGGAGCTGATCCGGCTGGCCAACAGGCACCCGAGGGTGAATATCCTGAATCCGGGGCCGGGTGTTGGCGGACACTGTATTGCGGTGGACCCGTGGTTTATTGTAGCTGCGGCTCCCGGCGAATCGAGACTGATCAGGACGGCTCGCGAGGTGAATGACTCGAAGCCTGCGTACGTCCTTGACCAGGTGAGGCGGAAGGCGTCGCGCTTCAAGGCTCCGGTGATTGCGTGTATGGGGTTAGCTTTTAAACCTGATGTGGATGATCTTAGGGAGAGTCCGGCGTTGGGTATTGCGCGTGAGTTGTCGGGGATTGATGATGCGGAGTTGTTGGTTGTCGAGCCGTATGTCCGGGAGCTTCCGGGTGGTTTTTCCGGCGGGGTGCTGCTGGCTGATGCGGAGGAGGCTGTCCGCCGGGCGGATATTGTGGTGATGCTGGTTGCTCACAGTGAATTTAAGTCGATTCACCGGGCGTTGCTGGATGACAAGGTGGTCATTGATACTTGCGGGTGTTTTAAGTCGTAGGGGATTTTGAATGTCTGATCCGGGGCGATATTTCCGCACGTTGAGGCACTTGCGCTGGCAGCAGCTTGCGGGGCAGGTGAGGGTGCGTGTGCAGCGTGTCTTGCGTGATCCGGCGAGG
>PDWJ01002573.1_pt1 | contig 21120 bp, 17 predicted proteins | sample 1430881 | NCBI WGS metagenome assembly PDWJ01 (sample SAMN01162460, study PRJNA174530) | Oral metagenome, whole genome shotgun sequencing project. | biome: Marine environment; feature: Marine mammal; material: Swab sample of the gingival sulcus; isolation source: swab sample of gingival sulcus... | reverse complement strand
CGTGTGGGTTGGCAACGCCGATGGCGAGGGTCGTCCCGAATTAACAGGTGTTGGTGCTGCTGCTCCCGTAATGTTCGATGTTTTCGATATTCTACCTAAAGGAAAATGGTTTTTGCTTCCCGAAGAAGAGATGATAAAAGTTCCCATTTGCAGACAGAGTGGTTACCGTGCCGGTCGTTGGTGTAACCTTTCCGATTCATTGCTTATTCCAGAACCGGGTTTACAAACCCACGTTTGTCCTTATCATCGCTTAATACATTTAGATAAAAGTAAGCGGTTTAGGGTTAATTCTAATTGCGAAAGCGTACAAAACATGGTACATCAATCGTGGTTTGTGTTGCCTCCGGCTATGGAATGGTACTACAAAAAACGAAATCCCTTGTATAAACCTTTGCCTCCATTTAGGGACGATTGTCAGAATACCATTGCTAAACAAGCCATGGAATTGATTTACCCCAAAACCAATACTCGTATTTTCATTCCCGTTGAATTAGACGGCGAACGAGGGAAAGTGGTTTTTGAAATTGCACACCACAATTCTAGTGCAGAAGTTTATTGGCATATCGATGGCAAATTTTTGGGAATAACAACAGATATTCATCAAATGGAATTGAATCCCGAAGTTGGAAAACATATTATTACGTGGGTCGACAAACAAGCCAACACTTTAGAAAAAGTATTTACCGTTGTGGGGAAGGGTGATAAAGAAGTAAAATAGTGAAATTCTATTGAAAGAATAGTAAATATAACGTCAAAATAGGTAATTATAACCAAATAAAAGGTGTGTTCATAAAAAATAGGACGTATTTGTTTAAATTTTTTTTGAAAATATTTGGATTCGTAAATAAATGCTCTATATTTGCCTATTATTCAGAGTTAAATTATTTTTCAAACCTAAAAATTAAGAATATGAATAAAGCACAATTAATTGATGCGATGGCTGAAAAAGCCGGATTAACAAAAGCAGATGCAAAAAAGGCATTAGATGCTTTCATTGACGTTACCACTGATGCTTTAAAAGCAGACGATAGAGTAGCTTTAGTAGGTTTTGGTTCTTTATCTTTATCTAAGCGTGAGGCTAGAACAGGAAGAAACCCTCAAACTGGTAAACCTATTCAAATTCCAGCAAAAAAAGTTGTTAAATTTAAAGCTGGTGCCGAATTAGTAAGTGCTGTACAATAATTATATTGTAAGTGAAAAAATTTAAAGGAGGTATAGCCTCCTTTTTTTGTGGAGAAATATTACTGGTTTAATTTTCGGATATTTTTCTTCTCAGTTAAAAGATGCTAACAAATGAGTAAAAAAGAGTTACTGAAGGCTATTCATTTTTTAGAGGAATTTATTAGTGAACGAAGAGTTGATTTAATAGATACCAATATCAATAATAGAACCCGATATATAACTGTAGTTTTAGAAAATATTTTTCAGCCGCAAAATGCAAGTGCTGTTATTCGTTCTTGCGACTGTTTTGGCATTCAAGATTTACATGTTATTGAAAATACCAATGAATATCGCTTGAATCCTGATGTGGTAATGGGCGCATCGAAATGGGTTGATTTGTACCGCTATAATAAAACAGAAAACAATACACTTGCCACTATTAATAGTTTGAAACAAAAAGGATATCGAATTGTGGCAACTACACCACATACTAATGATATTTTGTTGCCCGATTTTGATGTGAAGAAGGGAAAAGCGGCCCTGTTTTTCGGTACAGAACTAACAGGATTATCGGATATTGTAATGGATAATGCCGACGAATTTGTAAAAATCCCCATGTATGGATTTACCGAGAGTTTTAACATATCGGTTTCAGCAGCATTGGTATTAAGCAGTTTGTCCACCAAAATTCGACAAGAAAATGTGACGTGGCAATTATCTGAAATAGAAAAGGCTGAACTAAAATTAGAGTGGTTAAAAAAGTCTATAAAAAGAGGTGATAAATTGCTGGAAGAACAATTACGCAGATGGAAAGAAAACGTTTAATGATTAACGGTTGATATTTAGTGATTAATAGATGTTTATTTAAGATTAATGTTTAATGACTAAAGCAAAAGTTATATCTGATTTGTATTTGTAGTATTCTGTTTATTAGGTTGTTATTGTGTTTATTTTTCATAATATATCGTAGCCTGATTATTTTGCGTTATAGTTAAATAAAAATGCAAATTTATAGTAATATATTTCGGAAATAATAAAAAGATTTTTACTTTTGGTGATTATTAAAATTTAAAGTGAAAGCTTAATTAAAACTAAATTTTATGAATTGTGTAATCATTGATGACGATAAATTATCAAGAAAAGTACTTGAAAATTATATACAAAAAACAGATTTTTTAAATCTTATTGCGTCATATCCTAATGCTGTAGAGGCAATTAATGAAATAGGAGATGTTGATAATGTTGATATTATCTTTTTAGATATTGAAATGCCGGAAATGAGCGGTATGGATTTTTTAAAAACATTAAAAACAATTCCTCATATTGTTATTGTTTCTTCAAAAGAGCAATATGCCTTAGAGGCTTTTGAGTATGACGTAACCGATTACCTGTTAAAACCAATCTCTTATCCTAGATTTTTTAAGGCCGTAACTAAAGTGCAGGATCGATTAGGTAAAGAAGAAAACGAAAGTGTATCAAATGATCAGGAACAGATTTTTATTAAAAGTAATTCCTCTTTGGTGCGTTTAAGTTTCGATGATATATTATGGGTCGAGGCGTTAGAAAATTACGTGGTGTTGAATACTTACAACGACAAGTATACTATTCATTTTACCATGAAAGCTATTGAAGATAATCTTCCGGCTAACAGATTTGCTCGGATTCATCGTTCCTATATTATCAATAAAACAAAAATTGATTTAATTGAAGATAATGCTATTGTATTAAAAATAGAATCGGGAAATAAAACCATTCCTATTGGTAAGTCGTACCGCGAAAAGTTAATGAACGATTTGAATTTAATGACTCGATAAAATATTTAAAGAAATGATAAATTGTTTCTGATAAAGAGAAGACAGAACAAAGTTTTATACAGCTTTTTTTTGAATTTTTCCCAGACCTCAAAGGTTTTTTAACCTTTGAGGTCTTTAGTAAATGGTATAAAGTAATTAGAGAATATGATAACCAATAGACAATTATTTCTGCAGCATGTTGCAACAACATCCGATTTTCCCATAGCTTTGGAAATAGAAAGGGCAGAGGGAATATATATGTACGATCCCAGCGGGAAACCTTATCTCGATCTTGTCTCAGGAGTTTCGGTAAGCAATCTTGGGCACGGACACCCAAAAGTGAAAAATGCCGTTAAAGAACAGGTGGATAAATATATGCACCTGATGGTTTACGGTGAATTTATCGAATCGCCACAAGTACAAATGGCAAAATTGCTGACCGATAATTTACCGGAACAGCTGAACGCTGTATATTTTGTTAATTCGGGAAGCGAAGCCAACGAAGGTGCCATAAAATTGGCAAAACGTTACACCGGAAGAAGTGAAATTGTGGCTTTTAAAAATGCTTATCACGGAAGTACACAGGGTGTTTTAAGTGTTTTGGGCGATGAAGAGATGAAAAATGCTTACCGTCCTTTGCTGCCCGATGTCCGTTTTTTGGAATTTGGCAATGTGGAACAGCTGCAGCAGATTTCTGAAAAAACAGCATGTGTAATTTTAGAACCCATACAATCGGAAGGAGGAATGATAATTCCCGGTAAGGAATTTATCACCGCTTTGCGCGATATTTGTACTCAAAAAGGTGCTTTATTGATTTTCGATGAGGTGCAGATGGGATTCGGTCGTACCGGAAAACTGTTTGCTTTTGAGCATTTTAATGTGGTGCCCGATATTTTATGTCTGGCTAAGGCGATGGGCGGAGGAATGCCCGTTGGAGCTTTTATTTCCGATAAAACAATACTGGATAGCTTTAAGAATAAACCCATGCTTGGACATATTACCACTTTTGGAGGTCATCCTGTATGTTGTGCTGCCGCAAAAGCCTCATTAGAGGTGCTTTTAGAGGAAAATATCATTGCCGATGTACAGCGGAAAGGCGAACTGTTTGTGGAGTTGTTAAAAAATCACCGATTAATAAAAGGATTCCGCCAATTGGGATTGTTTATTGCCGTGGAGGTAGAATCGCAGGAGATAATGCTCGAAATTATGAAAAACGGTTTTGAGTTAGGTGTAGTAATGGATCCGTTTTTGTTTTACCCGAATGCTTTTAGAATTGCTCCGCCGTTAAATATAACCGATGAAGAGATTCATCACGCTGCTGATTTACTAATTCAGGCAATGGATAAGGTTTAATAAATGCGGCAATTAGTTAATGTGACAATTAGTTAATGCGGCAATTAGACAATGTGACAATTAGATAATTAGCTGGGGTTGGAAGAGGTCTTTGTGAACTTTGCGAAATTCTTTGCGGACTTTGCGGTTGGTTCAATTTGACAATGAGATAATTTGGCAATACGACAATTAGGCAAAAAAACTCCGTAATTACAATAATTGGTTGGAAAACGGAAGATAGAAGCTGAAAAATAATTACTAATTGCACATTGTTAATTGATTTAACGTCTGTAAAATATAAACATATGAAATACAAAATTATATTCAGTTTATTACTGATATTTTCAGCAGCGGCTGTATTTTCACAGCAGTTACAAAAGAATGAAAAACAGCTGCAGTCCGATTTTTTAGAACTTCGTAATGCAGTATCTGACAGCTTAAAGCTAAACAGCTGTAAAAAGATAGAACAGCATCTTCTGGAGGCATTAAAACAGAAGGATAGTTTTGATTATCCGTTTGCCGGCTTAACCAAAATGGGAAAATATCGTTCGTCTGATAATGTTTTCCGCATTTACAATTGGAATTGCGAATTTGCTGACGGGACGTATCGCTATTTTGGAATTGTACAATCGAAAAATAAAAAAGGCTGGAAAATAGAAGTGTTAAAAGACAGCACCGAACCCGATATGTTCAGGCAGAACAGAGCCGGTAATTGGCCTGGGGCTGTTTATTATAAAATAATCCCATTTAAGTCGAAAAGAAAAACAATGTATCTGCTTTTGGGTTGGGACGGTAATAATTTATCTTCCACAAAAAAGATAATTGATGTGTTATCTTTCGACAAAACCGGAGCAGTAGTATTTGGAATGCCTGTAATAAAGTGGCGGAATAAAATGCTGCACCGCGTGGTATTTGAGTATGCTCAGCAGGCAAAAATGAATATCATTTATCAACCGAAGAAAAAAAGATTGGTATTCGATCATTTGGTTCCCATGTCGCCGCAATATCAAAACCAATACGATTATTATGCCCCTGATTTCTCATTCGATGCACTGTTGTTGAAAAAAGGAATCTGGCAGATGAAAGAGAATGTTAATCCGCAGATGTAAAGATGCAATATATTGCGTTTCTATAAAAAAACAATACCAAATTGTATTTTACACAAATAAAAAGCAAAACAATATGAATTTCCAATATCAAACCGAACAATTTGCCGATATAAAAATATTGCGTTATCAGGTGCCTGAATTCGAGGAATTGAACCTAAAACAGAAGACCTTAATTTATTATTTGTCAGAGGCTGCCCACTGCGGCCGCGATATTTTGTTCGATCAAAACAATAAGTATAACCTCACCATTAGAAAAACATTAGATGCCATTGTAAAAACCTATTCCGGAGAAAAAAACTGCAAAGAATACGAGCAGTTTATTACCTATGCCAAGCGGGTATGGTTTTCTAACGGTATTCATCATCATTACTCCATGGATAAGTTTCTGCCTGAGTTCGATGAAGAATTTTTCGGCGAATTGCTGGCTGAAACCGATGTAGATGCTTTGCCAATGAATCCGGGCGAAACCCTTGAGGAGTTTATGATGCGTCTGCTGCCTGTTATTTTCGATGCCGATGTAGCAGCTAAACGTGTGGTGCTGAATCCCGATGTGGATATTATTCAAGCATCGGCAAATAATTACTACGAAGGCGTTACCCAGAAAGAGGTGGAAGATTTTTATGCCGGTATGGATAAAGGAAATCCCGAACAGCCCATTTCAGTAGGATTAAATTCAAAACTGGTAAAAGAAAATGGCAAATTGGTAGAGAAAGTCTGGAAAGTGGGAGGGATGTACTCTCCTGCAATTGAGAAAATTGTGTATTATTTAGAAAAAGCCTTACCTTTTGCCGACAGTGAATTGCAGCGCCGGTCGTTAGAAAAACTAATTGAATTTTATACCACCGGTAATCTGCATACTTTCGATGAGTATTCCATCCTCTGGGTGCAGGATACCGATGCTCATGTTGATGTGGTAAACGGATTTATCGAAGTGTATGGCGATGCTTTGGCATTGAAAGCCAGCTGGGAATCGGTGGTGAATTTCAAAAATATTGAGGCGACCAAACGCACACAGATTATTTCTGATAATGCCCAGTGGTTCGAAGATAATTCGCCGGTAGACAGCCGGTTTAAGAAAACCAAAGTAAAAGGCGTTAGTGCCAAAGTAATTACCGTTGCTATGCTGGGCGGCGACTGCCATCCTGCAACGCCCATAGGAATTAATCTGCCCAATGCCGAGTGGATTCGCAAACATCACGGCAGTAAATCGGTAACCATCGATAATATTACTTACGCTTATCATCAATCGTCGCTGAAAAGCGGTATGATAGAAGAATTTGCCTACAGCAATGAAGAGATAGAACGAGCCAGACAACACGGTTACCTTGGAGGAAATCTGCATACCGATTTACACGAATGTCTGGGACACGGTTCGGGACAACTGTTGCCCGGCGTGGGAATGGATGCGCTGAAAAATTATCATTCCACATTGGAAGAGGCCCGTGCCGATTTGTTTGCCCTTTATTATATGATGGACGAAAAAATGGTTGAGTTGGGTTTAATGCCTTCGTTAGAAACAGCTAAAGCCGAATACGACGGCTATATCCGTAACGGTTTGCTGACCCAGTTAACCCGTATCGAAGAGGGAAAAGATATTGAAGAATCGCATATGCGGAACCGCCAGCTGATAGCCAAATGGGTGTTTGAAAAAGGTGCCGGTAAAGCCGTTATTACCAAAGAGCAGAAAGAGGGTAAAACCTATTTTGTGGTAAACGATTATTTGGCGTTGAGGCAACTGTTTGGCGATTTACTTGCCGAAGTACAGCGTATAAAATCGGAGGGCGATTTCGATGCCGGAAAAGCATTGGTTGAGCAGTATGGCGTAAAAGTAGATAAAGAATTGCATCAAGAGGTTTTGGCTCGATTTAAAAAGCTAAACCTTGCACCTTATGCCGGTTTTATCAATCCCGACTACGAATTAGTGGAAGAAAACGGTAAAATTATAGATGTAAAAATCAGCTATCCCGACGATTTTATGCTGCAAATGTTGCAGTATGGCGAAAAATACAGCTTTTTGTAAGGAAGAAATTTTTTTAATTTGATAATGTGACAATTCAACAATTCAATTATCAATTAGTAATGAGCAATTATCAATTTTTATATGCGGTCTATATTAAAGGTAGAATAATTAATAAAAATTCTGATTTCATCGTTGAACTAGTTCAACGATGAAATCAGAATTTACACACTTTATGAGATACTACTGAGTTCTTTTTATTTTATTAGTTTATATTGGTTGCTTTCTTTTTTACTATTTTAGTAAAATTACTCCAATCCTCAACTTTAAAACCTCTAATATCTTTTACAGAGTTTGCAAACCATTCAACTTCAGAAAGGGTTTGTATGGCTTCCATTAGATTTGCCATATCTGAACTGGAACTTAAATAAAGACTCCCTTGTATGCGGTAAAAATCAAATTTCTGTAATATATTTGAGATTTCATAGTAAGCATTGTTATATGGTTTTCCATAATATTTCTCTAAATCAGAGATTATCATATCAAATGCTATTGCGAACATAACTCTTCTTTATCAATAGAACGAAAAAAGACTGCTTCTCCGAAAAAAATTCTGCCTAACTTATCTTTAATAGCTATTTCAGTGCCTAAAAAAGGATTTTCTCTAATGTTGATAATATTACCAACAACCCAATTTTTAAGTTTTGTTAAATCAGGAGAAACTTTAACTAAATCTCCTACTTTAAAATTATTTGCTCCCATAATAATCTATACTTTAATTTATTAATTACAAAAATAAAGATATTATTTGTAAAAGAGAAACATTAATAACGATAAAAAAAATTGATATTCATTTTATTAACCCCGATTACCAATTGATAGAAAAAATGGAGAAAAATACAGCTTTTTGTAAGGAAGAAATTTTTTAATTTGATATGTGTTAATTGGATAATTTGACAATTCAATTATCAATTTTAATAAAAAGGTTGAATAATATAAAAATCCCCAAAAGGTTTTAAACTTTTGGGGGATTTGTATCAATATTAAATAAATTTAAAGTATAACAACTGTTTCCCATAACTTATTATGAGAATCTTTGTAGTCCCAAACAAAAGGAGGTAAGTTTTGTTTATCTTGAGAAAATAACCAATATAAAGCTCCTCCTACTAATAAAGGCACTGCTGCTATAATAGCAAGTCCTGCTACCATTCCTCCTCCTACTATTGCTCCAATTGCTGCAAGTCCAGATGTAACTCCTGCAGCACTTAAGCCAGCAACAATTCCAACTTCTGAAATTAAGGCTATCATTGCTCCAATAGAAAGAACAGATCCTCCTCCTGCCATAATTTTAGCTACAAGTTCTTCTTTATCTTTATCTTTATCTTCTAAATTTAGATAATATTTCATACTTTTTCCTGTTATTAGAATGAAAGCCAAACTAAATTCGGCATATGCTCTTTCTGTTGGAAATGTTTCTCCTTCCATAAAACGCTTTATTGTATAAACAGAGCATTTTAATCCTTTAGCTAATTCTTCTATTTTGATATTGTTTTCTTTAATAAAAGCTGTTAAGAAAGGACCAAAATCTCGCCCTTTGGGAATTTGAGTTTCTTCTGTTATCTTCATATTAATAAATATTTAATTTCCACCTACTCCCGTTTATAGTCTCTTTTCGGCATATTCCGACTGTATTATTATTTCTTTTTTATTTATCATTACCACGTTCTGAACCTATTGCAGCCAGGTTCCAAAATAGATATCGGTACGTTTTTAACCTGTTATTAATAGGTTATTTAATACTTGGTAATAGGTTTCGAACCTATCGATAATAGGTTCTGAAATACCTGCAGATACGTTCCCAGCCTATAAGTATTACGTTTTTTAATACCCGGCAATAGGTGTACAACCTATTGTTGGTAAGTTTGGTAATACCTTCCGGTCTGTTTTTTACCTATTAATAGCACGTTCTTAACCTGTTAAAGGAGTAAAGAACGTGCTATTCTCTGGTGTTTAACCTATTGCAGACACTTTTGCTGCGTATGGAAGGGCAGTGTTAAACCTGCTGTTTACCGCCCGATAACCTATTCGCTGCTATCTTCCGGCTCGTTTTCTGCTGCCTTGTGTTTATAGTGTTTCTTTAAATCGCTGTAAATACTGGTAATACCCGGTTCGTTTTGCGAAGCCAAATACTTAATGTATCGGTAATATGCCATTGCCCCGTGATAATTATCGTGGTCGAGCAGAGTTTTGGTATCCTGCATCTTTTCGATAATACGATTTAAGCTGCGTACCGGCAGTTCCAACTGCTTACGGGCAGCATAATCGCGGTCGAACTCTGCCTTGTCTAAAACCGGCGGAATAGTTTCGGGATTCTGCTCCATATAATCTTTACACTTATCGACCAGCACTTTGTTGCGGTCGGCAATACTGCCATACTGACGGCGTTCGTCAGGGCTAAGGTTTACAACTTTGTCTTTTAAGACATTGTTTAGGCTTGCAATTGCATCGTTAATGGTCTGCACCTCTTCGGCGGTCAGCGTCAGGCTGATTAAATTATCTAATGCCATAACAATCTTTATTTAAGTTGTTATTAAAAAAACAAAAGCATCTTACCGAACTGTTTTTGTCCGATAAGATGCTTTGTCGTGAACTGTAGTGAAAATATTGTGTTACATTACTATATGTATTGTATTGTATTGTATTGTATTGTATTGTATTGTATTGTATTGTATTGTATTGTATTGTATTGTATTGTATTGTATTGCGCGCTTAATCTGCCGTAAATTTAAGAAGCTTAGGCTTAAATTGCTGTTTATATGTTTAGCGGTTATTTTCATTTACAATACTTATTGTTTCTTTGCAAATATATACATTTTTTTGCAATTGGTGTTATCGTATGGCGAAAAATACAGCTTTTTGTAAGGAAGAAATTTTTTTAATTGGATAATTTGACAATTCAATTAACAATTAGTGATGAGCAAAACAATATTTAATATGCGGTCTCTTTCGGGGATGGTTGGTTTGCGGGGAATTCCTCTTTTATAAATACACTGCCTTTTTAATTTCGAATAGTCCAAAAATAAAGCCCCAAAAGATTTCAAAAACCTTTAGGGGACTGTTGTTTGGTATTATTACTTCTCTTTTTCGATCTTTATTAATAGGCGGTAAATGACTTCTGCTCAAAAGGCGGTTTTCTGCATGATAATTTGAAACGAGACAAAATTAATGTATATCTAAAAAACTGTCTATCAATTTTTTTAAGCAGAGCTTTTTTCTGTAAAAGAAATATAGATTAATCTGTTAGGAATAGCGATAAATCATTAATATCATCACCTTTTTCTTTTAACCAGGCTAAAGCATCTTTTTTACTAATAAACGCCTCAATTGGAAATTTAAGATCTTTAAAGTAAAAATGTTTCGTAAATTCGTATTTATAGGAGCTGTAAGAATTGATAAATAGCAAAGCCATATGTTTAACATTTACATGTTTTACCATATTCTGAATGGTTTTGTTTACCTCTAAAGCAGTAGTATATTCCGAAAGAATTAGTTCTGATAAATCGCAATATACCGATATTTCTTCTCCTTCATATTTTTTACTAAACTTATTTAATGAATTAGTTAAGGGAGCAATTTCTTCTAATGTTTGAAAGCCAAATACTTTTATATATATAATTTTTCCAAACAGAATAATACTATAATCCTTGTTATCTAAAAGTAGTTTCATTATTTGTTTTGTTTTAGAGTGACGATTTTAAATAATACATATGCTATAATGTACTATCTAAAGTTTAAATTTATGTAATCGTTGTTTATTTGCTTTTAACTAAAAAAAGAAAGTTTAAACTCTATTTTTTCCAAAACAATTTATTGATTACAAAGGTTTCTTTTTTTTAAGGCAATAAAAAAAAAATTGCCTTAATAACTCGCGAATTTATAGAAAATGAATAATAAAACAAGGGTGCTTTTGACGAACGGTATGTTTTGTGTTGGAGAGGGTGTTTTTTCTTTGATAAAAATCAGGAGTAGAGTCTTTAGAAAGTATGGGATTATATGATAATGAAGCTAATTATAAGTTTCGAAATACCTGTTTTTTTAGAATATTAAGCAAAATAAAGAACAGATATTTTCTTTTATTTAAATTGACATAGAGGTTGAAAATATCTTTTCTTTTTCTATTTTTGTGTTTCTAAACAACCCAAATATTTTAATATGCAAGAAAAGATTTTAATTTTAGATTTCGGATCGCAGTATACACAATTAATTGCCCGCCGCGTGCGTGAACTAAATGTGTATTGTGAAATTCATCCCTACAACAATCATCCGGCTATCGATACTTCTGTAAGAGGTGTAATTCTGTCAGGCAGTCCTTTTTCGGTACGTGATGAAAAAGCTCCCATTCCCGATTTAACAGATATAAAAGGTCAATTACCCATGTTGGGCGTATGTTATGGTGCTCAGCATTTGGCTCACTGTTTTGGAGGTGAAGTAATGGCTTCGAATAAACGAGAATACGGACGTGCTAATTTGACCTTTGTGGATAAAAGCAGTATTCTGTTAAAAAATATTAGTGATAATTCTCAGGTGTGGATGTCGCATGGAGATACCATTGAAAAAATGCCCGATAATTATAAGGTGATTGCAAGTACCGCCGATGTGGAGAATGCGGCGTATGTTATCGAGGGGGAGACCTCTTTTGGTATTCAGTTTCATCCCGAAGTGTATCATAGTACCGAGGGAAAAGAGCTACTAAAGAATTTTGTGGTAGATATTTGTGGTTGTCAACAAAACTGGACTCCCGATTCTTTTGTGGAAACAACAGTTAAAGAGTTACGAGAAAAAATTGGTGACGAAAAGGTAATTCTTGGTCTTTCGGGAGGCGTAGATTCTACTGTAGCGGCAATGCTGCTACACAAAGCTATCGGCAAAAATTTATACTGTATTTTTGTGGATAACGGACTGTTGCGTAAAAATGAATTTACCGAAGTATTAAAAAAATACGAAGTTCTGGGATTAAATGTAATTGGTGTTGATGCCGGCAAGTTATTCTTAGATAATCTGGCAGGTATATCAGAGCCGGAAGAAAAGCGTAAGATTATTGGAAATACGTTTGTGGATGTTTTCGATGCTGAATCGCACAAAATAGAAGATGCCAAATGGTTGGCACAGGGCACAATTTATCCCGATGTAATTGAATCGTTATCGGTTAACGGACCATCACAAACCATAAAATCGCATCATAATGTTGGTGGTTTACCCGATTATATGAAGTTAAAAGTAGTAGAGCCTTTACGACTATTGTTTAAAGACGAAGTGCGCAGAGTAGGGCGCAGCATGGGACTGGAAGATAAATTTATCGACCGTCATCCATTTCCGGGACCCGGATTAGCTATTCGTATTTTAGGTGATATTACGCCTGAAAAAGTAGCCATTTTACAAGATGTGGATGATATTTATATTAAGGGTCTGCAGGAAGACGGTTTATATTACAAAGTGTGGCAGGCAGGAGCAATTTTACTGCCTATTCAGTCGGTTGGTGTAATGGGCGATGAACGTACCTATGAACGGGTCGTGGCATTGCGTGCTGTTGGTTCAACTGATGGTATGACTGCTGATTGGTCGCATTTGCCTTATGAATTTTTGGCAAAAATATCCAATAAAATTATTAATAATGTAAAAGGAGTGAATCGCGTAGTTTACGATATCAGTTCTAAACCACCGGCAACAATAGAGTGGGAGTAGATAAAGCGTACTAATTTTATGTATTATTAATCACCATAGGTTAAAAAAACTTATGGTGATTTTTTGTATATAGCTTCAGTAATTGTACAATAAAAAAAAGTCCCCGCTAAATAAAAAGCGGAGACTGATTTGAAAAATTACAAATAATATGTTATTAATAATATTTACTTAATCGTACTTTGGCAATATATTTTGCTAAACGTACCACTTGACGGGAGTAACCGTATTCGTTATCGTACCAAACATACAGCACCACATTTTTTCCATCTGCCGAGGTTAATGTAGCCTTGCTGTCTACCACTGCCGGACTTGATTTTCCGATAATGTCACTGGAAACTAATTCACTGGAATAGGAATATTCTATTTCAGTAACCAGGTCTCCTCTTAACGAGGCATCTTCTAACGCTTTGTTAAACTCTTCGGTGGTAACCTCTTTGTTTAAGGTAAGCATTAATATTGCTAACGATGCATTGGGAGTTGGTATTCTTACTGCATTGGCAGTTAATTTGCCTTTCAGGCTGGGAATTACTTTGGCTGCCGCTTTACTTGCACCTGTTTCGGTTAATACCATATTAATTGGAGCAGAGCGTCCTCTTCGGGTCTTTTTGTGGAAATTATCCAATAAGTTTTGATCGTTGGTATAGGAGTGAATGGTTTCCAAGTGTCCTTTCTCGATACCAAACACGCTTTCTACAATCGATAGAGGAGGCACAATAGCATTAGTGGTACACGATGCCGCAGAAAATATTTGATGAGCATCTCTGTCGAATTGGTTTTCGTTAACACCAAAAACAATATTCGGTATATCGTCTTTTCCCGGAGCTGTAAGCAATACTTTATCAATTCCTTTTGATTTTAAGTGTTGAGAAAGTCCTTCTCTGTTCCGCCATACACCGGTATTATCAATTAAAAGCGCATTGTCGATACCATAATCGTTGTAATTAATCTTATCAGAAGCGCTGGCGGCAATCATATGTACCTTTTGACCATTTATTAAGATGTATTTTTCATCAAAGTTAGGTACTATTACACTTTCAAATACACCGTGAACAGAATCGGTTTGCAGCAGCGAAATACGTTTTTGCATTTCCAATTCGCTGTTTCCCCGTGTAACAATTGCTTTTAAGCGTAATTGTTCTCCGCGTCCGGCCTGGCGGATTAATTCACGAGCAACAATACGTCCAATACGCCCAAATCCGTAAAGTACCACATCTTTTGGTGTAAAATTGTTATGCTCTTTGCCGACAAAATCAGCTAAACGGTCTTCCATAAAAGCCGATATTGAGGTGTATTTATCCTTGTTAGAACTCCATTCGTGAGCTAAAGTTCCAATGTCGATTCTTGTACGGAAAATATCCATTTTTAGAATCTCTTTAGCCATTTGTAGGGTAATGTTAATATCAACCGGAGTTCCCATGATGTTTTTCCCATAATCGTGGTGACTGATAATTTTGGTAGGGCTTTGGTTGACTAACCTTTTCCTAAACAATAATATATCTACGGTTTTATTATACCATAGATGTCCGATAGTTGCCGATAGCTCAAACGCTAATTTTTCGGCTTCTATCCAGTTTTCAGCATTTTTAATGTTCATTGTGTTGTTGTTTAAATTAGCAATCCAAAGGTAATATTTTAGTTTTCAATTTTCCCAAAAAATAACTCAAAAAAAGCAGGTGTTTTTTGTTTTTTTATTTTACTCGTGTTTGGGGATAAGGTGTTGTTTATTAGCTTTTTATTTTTAGATATTGCGACGAGGTATAATTTTAGATATCTTAAAAATAGTTAAAACGATGAATAGGGAAAGTTCAAATGTGCTAACAAATAATTTGGGGAAAATAAAAGCCCTGAAAGATTTTAAAAACCTTTCAGGGCCGGTAATGTTTAGTTTTTTTATTATAATCTTTTTTAATCCTTTGAACTATAAGTTCATGTTTAATCGTATAATTCGTGTAATCTGCTTGCCATTTTATCGGCTAACTCTTCGCACATTTCAAAGTCTTTATCTTTTGGTGCACAAAGGGCTTCGGGCATTACTTCAATGGTTTCCCATTTAATGTTTTCAGAGAATTTTTTTAAGGCTTTTAGGCCGCCGCCGCCCCACGATTTTCCACCTAAAATACCCAATAGATGGTCTTTTATTCCCATGTGGGTAAGTTCGTTAGTCAGGCTTTCCATTGCGGGAAACATTTCGCCATTATAAGCACACGATGCCAATACCACGCCACGGTATTTAAATATATCGTTGATAATATACGATGGAGCTGTTTTGGAAACATCGTGAATGCGGATTTTTTTAATACCTTTTTTTACTAAACGGCGGGCAATGTTATCTGCCATTTTTTCGGTATTGCCATACATCGATGCGAATACAATAACACAACCTTTATCGGTTTCGTACTTGCTCCATTTATCGTATTTGGCAACAATTTCGGGAATGTGGCTGCGCCAAATAGGACCGTGAGTAGCACAGATTAATTTTATTTCCAATCCACTTAGTTTTTTTAGCGCTGTTTGAGTAGGACGACCGTATTTTCCCACAATATTGGAATAATATCTGCTGATTTCGTCTTCTAAATAATCCAAATCAACTTCGTCGTCAAAAATACCGCCGTCCAAAGTACCGAAAGCCCCAAATGCATCACCGGAAAAAAGTGTTTTTGTTGTCGATTCGTAGGTTACCATTGTTTCGGGCCAGTGTACCATTGGTATCATGTAAAAATTTAATTTATGCTCGCCCAAATCAATTTGCGAACCCTCTTTTACTTCTAATAAATTATTGGAAATGCCATAAAAATTCTGCAGCATTGGGAATGTTTTTTTGTTTCCCACAATTTGAATATCGGGATAACGCTCTATCAATGATCTTATGGAACCTGAATGGTCGGGCTCCATATGGTTGATAATAAAGTAGTCGGCTTTTCGCCCGTTTAGAATACTTTCGATATTGTCCATATACTCTTCCATGGTGCTTCTCTCAACAGTATCGATAATAGCTACTTTCTCATCAACTATAAGATACGAATTGTAGGCAACCCCTTTGGGAATCGGCCAAAAATTTTCAAAAAGGTGAGTTCTGCGATCATTTGTGCCGATCCAATAAATTTTTTCAGTAATGTTGTTCTGATTGTGCATAATTAAAATGTTAGTTATTTTAGTGGTTTTCTAAAAGTAAAGCAGCTTTTATTTTTAGAAATCTCCCGCAGATTAATTAGTCTGTTTTCAGTTTACAAAAATAGGTATATTTTTTTATAAATGTAAATATCTACTTGTTTAGATTCGTTATGTATTACTTTACTACTTGACGAATGGCTATCAACTTAGTAAGTAAATTTTCCAAATAATCAAGATGTAGCATATTAGCTCCGTCTGATTTGGCATTGGCAGGGTCGGGGTGTGTTTCAATAAAAATACCATCGGCACCCACGGCAATACCTGCTTTGGCAATAGTTTCGATTAATTCGGGACGACCGCCGGTAACTCCCGAAGTTTGGTTTGGCTGTTGTAGCGAATGGGTAATATCCAACACCACCGGACAATTGTTTTGCTGCATTACTGGAATTCCTCTGTAATCTACAATCATATCCTGATAGCCAAACATGGTACCTCTGTCGGTAAGTATCACTTGATTATTTCCCGATTCGCGTACCTTATTCACAGCAAATTTCATCGATTCGGCGGCTAAGAATTGTCCCTTTTTAATGTTGACCACTTTGCCGGTTTTGGCAGCAGCCACCAATAAATCGGTTTGACGACAAAGAAAAGCCGGAATCTGTAAAATGTCAACATATTCTGCAGCCATTGCTGCTTCATTGGCACTGTGGATATCGGTAACTGTAGGTACGCCGAATGTTTCATTCACTTTACGAAGGATTTTTAGTGCTTTTTCGTCACCTATTCCTGTAAACGAATCTAAACGAGAACGGTTGGCTTTGCGATAAGAACCTTTAAAAACGTAAGGAATTTTTAATTTATCGGTTACTTTAACAATGTGTTCGGCTATCTGCATGGCAATGGTTTCGCCTTCGATGGCACAAGGTCCTGCCAATAAAAAAAAGTTACCGCTATCGGTGTGCTTTATGTTTGGAATGTTTTCTATCATGTTATTCTATTTTATTTGGAACAAAAGTACACAAAAAATATGTTCCTTTTGTTAATATTATTACTATTAAAACTTAAACCCTTTCCACCAAAATTTTAGACGCTCTAAAATACGCAGTTCTTGTGTATTTTTTTGCGGTTGGTAAATTTGGGTATTTTTTAATTCATCGGGAAGATACTGCTGCTGTACAAAATTTCCCGGATAATCGTGAGCATATTTATAGGTTGCTCCGTAGCCCAAATCTTTCATCAGCTTGGTAGGCGCATTGCGCAGGTGTAATGGAACAGGCAGGTTGCCGGTCTGTTTTACCAATGCCTGAGCTTTTCCTATGGCTAAATAGGCGGCATTACTTTTGGGCGATGTTGCCAAATAAATAGCTGTTTCCGAGAGGATAATCCGGGATTCAGGCATACCCACCAAATTCACCGATTGAAAACAAGCATTAGCCAGCAATAGAGCATTGGGATTTGCCAATCCAATATCTTCGCTTGCTGAAATTACCAGGCGCCGGGCTATAAATTTAGGATCTTCTCCGCCTTCAATCATTCGAGCCAGCCAATAAACTGCTGCATCGGGATCGCTGCCGCGAATCGATTTTATCATTGCCGAAACAATATCGTAATGTTGTTCGCCGTCTTTATCGTACATTGCGGGATTTTCCTGCAATTCAGCCATTACCAAGTCGTTGGTAATTACAATTTTATTATCATTTTGTGAATTAATTACCAACTCTAATATATTAAGCAGTTTACGTGCATCGCCACCCGAAAATTTTAATAATGCATCGCTCTCTTTAACAGTGATGTCTTTTTGTTTTAGTTCCACATCATTTTTTACGGCAAAATGAATCAACTGCTCTAAATCTTCCCGTTTTTGTGATTCTAAAACATAGACCTGGCAGCGCGAAAGTAAAGCCGATATCACTTCGAACGATGGATTTTCGGTAGTGGCACCTATTAAAGTAACGGTACCATTTTCAACCGCACCAAGCAGCGAATCCTGCTGCGATTTGCTGAATCGGTGTATCTCATCGATAAACAGAATAGGATTTGGGGTATTGAAAAAACGCTGTTTTTCGGCTTTGGTAATTACTTCACGTACATCTTTTACCCCGGAGTTTACAGCCGATAGCGTGTAAAACGGGCGGTTTAATTGATTAGCAATAATTTTTGCCAATGTGGTTTTACCTACACCCGGAGGTCCCCACAAAATAAAAGAGGCGATATTTCCCGATTCAATCATTTTACGAAGTACCGCTTTTTCGCCCACTAAATGTTTTTGTCCTATATAGTTATCTAATGTTTTGGGGCGTAATCGTTCTGCTAATGGCTGACTCATAATTCAATTTGTCTGTTCTATTAAAAAGATTTACAAAGGTACTTATTTTTCTGTAAGAAAATGGAACAGTATATGTTCTTTGTGGTGAAATTCAATAGCCTCCAAAATAATATATATTATTGCTTTCTTAATTGTCTTTTAAGTATCTGTAGCTATTTTACTTATTGGTAGGGGTATTTTTGCTTCAAAATATGAATCGCTATTTTTTGACTTTTGCGTTGAAAGTTTCTTTTTTGACATCACAATCGATGCAGGGATTTTGTCAATTAATAATTAGTAATGTGCAATTAGCAATAAATATTGTTAATTATTAATTGTTCATTGTTAATTGTATAAACGGGTCGCAGGAGATTGTGCAAAGCCTGTCCGGCGAGGACACAAGACAGAAAAGCAGAATTAAGTTGCTAAAAGTTTGACTGAACTCGAATAAAATTAAATTTTCTCTTTAAGGGAAAAAATATTTTGGACAGGATTGGGTTAAATTAATGATACTTTCAGCTTCGAAGGAACGGCCTAAAAAACAGTTAGGAAGATAATTTACTCTGGAAATTTACAAGCTTGATTGTACATCATATTTAAAAATGATTATTTTTGTCTTTAAACATTCCAAACATAAAAAATAATGAAAATGATACGTTTATTGGTACTTTCTTTTTTGGCAATTACGACATTGGCTTGTCAGAATCAACCGTTGGAAAATCAGATGGTAACAAGAAATTTGAATAAAGGTTGGAACTATACCGAAGTAGATGGTTTACACAACGGAACAGCCACTGTGCCCGGAGTAATACAGACTGATTTATTTAATAACGGACAGATAAAAGACCCGTTTTATCGCACCAACGAACGTAATTTGCAATGGATTGATAAAAAGGATTGGATTTACAAAACCACTTTTAATATCAGTAAAAAAGAAATGAAAAATGATCATCTGCAGTTACAATTTATGGGGCTGGATACCTATGCAGATATCTATTTTAATGATACATTATTACTGCAGACCGATAATATGTTTCGTCGATGGAGTTGCAATATCAAGCCTTTTGCCAAAGAAGGAGAAAACAAACTGCGTATCTATTTTCATTCGCCGATAAAGAAAGGTTTGGAACTGTTGGAAGCATCGCCTTACGGCTATCCGGCAGGAAACGATCAGTCGGAAATTGGAGGAATTGGGAAGAAAAAAGTATCGGTTTTCACCCGAAAAGCAGGCTATCATTATGGCTGGGACTGGGGACCTCGTTTTGTAACCATAGGTATTTGGCGCCCTGTATATCTGCAGGCGTGGAACAACATGCGTATTAAAGATACCTATATAGAACAGCATCGTATTAGTAAAGAGCTGGCGGAAATAAATGCCCGGATAACAATTAACAGCGATAGGGCAGAGCAAGTAACTGTTACTGTATCCGATAAAAATAGCGATGTGGTTTATGCAGAACAAACAATGCAATTACAACCTGATGGAAACATTGTAAATATGCCGTTTCAGATAAAAAATCCAAAACTTTGGTGGTGTAATGGCTTGGGAAAACCAAATATGTATGATTTTTTGGTCACTGTAAAGAAATCGGGAAAAACATTGGCACAACAAATGGTTTCCTCTGGGTTGCGTTCCCTAAAGTTAATACGTGAAAAGGATAAATTGGGCGAAAGTTTTCTGTTTGAATTAAATGGTGTTCGGGTATTTGCCAAAGGGGCAAACTATATTCCGAACGACAGTTTTCTGCCTCGTGTTACCAATAATGATTACGAGAAAGTAATTGCTGATGCCAAAAATGCCAATATGAATATGCTGCGTGTTTGGGGAGGAGGCATCTATGAGAACGATATTTTTTATGATTTATGCGACCGCAACGGAATAATGGTTTGGCAAGATTTTATGTTTGCTTGCTCAATGTATCCGGGTAACAAATATTTTTTGGAATCCATAAAGCAGGAAGCGGTTGATAATGTGATACGGCTGCGTAATCATCCCTGTATTGCTTTGTGGTGCGGCAATAACGAGATAAATATTGCTTGGCGATACGGCGTAAGAGGCGGTTGGGGTTGGAAAGAGCGTTATACTAAAGCGGAGCAAGAAAAACTACAAAAGGCTTATATGGATATTTTTCATCATATATTGCCTGATGTTATAGCGAAATATACTTGTAAAAACGATTATTGGCCCTCTTCGCCACAGGCGGGGTATGATTACATTGAACATGCTAGTGATGTGACCACTTCGGGTGATATGCACTACTGGGGCGTTTGGCACGGCGGACATCCTTTCGAGAATTTTGACAAATACAAAGCCCGGTTTATGAGTGAATATGGTTTTCAATCGTTCCCCGATTTTGAAACAGTAAAAACTTATACCGATTCTACGGATTACAACATAGAGTCGGAGGTGATGGCTGCACATCAACGTAGCGGAATTGGGAATTTACGGATTAAAGAGTATATGCAGGCAGACTATAATCTACCTTCTGATTTTGCCGATTTTCTCTATTTGGGACAGGTGCTTCAAGCCAAAGGAATAAAACAAGCGATTGAGGCACATCGTAGGGCAATGCCCTATTGCATGGGGTCGTTATATTGGCAGATAAACGA
>PDWJ01003116.1_pt1 | contig 21122 bp, 24 predicted proteins | sample 1430881 | NCBI WGS metagenome assembly PDWJ01 (sample SAMN01162460, study PRJNA174530) | Oral metagenome, whole genome shotgun sequencing project. | biome: Marine environment; feature: Marine mammal; material: Swab sample of the gingival sulcus; isolation source: swab sample of gingival sulcus... | reverse complement strand
AAACCATTGCGGTGAATGGAACAAACTACACGGTCTATTTGGCAACAACAAAAAGCAACCAATTGGTCTTGAATTTTTATGCGTCAGGATCAACAGAGGTGGCTGGGAGTACTTACTTTGGACAAAGTATTCCGCTTAAAGCGTGTGATTTTATTCAGACAGAAGACAAAGGCATAATGATTCTCACACGAGCAACTCTTATGAGTAGTTTCAATCGCATCGCAACGATTAAACTGTCGAAAGAAGAATTGGAAGCCTTGTTGGAGTAGTAGAAGTTATGTATTTTTCTGCTTATTCTTGAAACATGCACCTTAATTGAATCAATACGAACGGATATGAAATTTTACACGGTACTACCGAAAAGCCTGAAACCTTTTTTTGATGCGGAACTCAACGATTTTCGCGAGCACTATTCGAAATCGAACCTTCAGGCGGCTTGGAGCCATTTGGAAAGAGCGCACATCATAGGACAAAAGTATCCGTTTGCACATAGCTACGTGCATTGGAAAATGTTGCAGTTTGGTGTTCGCATCAAGAGTGGAAAAGAAATCTTGGGTCAGATTCCTCGGTTGATTTTCGGTGGAGTGAAATCCTTTGTTGGGACAGTTCCCGTGGGAAATCCTGGAGGGGCTAATGTGTCACCCATCAAGCCATTTCCAATCGATGAAGAATTACAGGGGATTTTCGAAAAGGCAGGTGTTCGTTAGTTTCCATAGAGTTATCGTCGCTTTATGAGCATTGGAATTTTCTAGAGTTTTAAAAAATCTTGCACGCGATTTTACTTAAGGTTTCGGTTGTCACTGGTCTGTTTCATTTGATCTAACTTCGTACTCAAAAGCGACGTGTCAAAAGTTGATATACTTATATTTTAGTGGATTATTTTTGGATCATAATTTTTTACAAAAGACGATGCTCAATCATGCAGGCTTGCCGCGATTTTTGTATCTTCAAGCAGTGAAGAAAAATAAGATAATTCAAGCACTCTATGAAGATACTATTTCCGTTTTTAGCAGTTGTTTTTTTACTTCAATCATGTAACGGTGAGGATAGAATTAGTTCTATTCATCCTGTTAATTGGGATACACGAACAGTAAACTATGCCTTGCCAGATTCATTGGTTAAAGGAGAAACCTACCTCTCCGTTTATTCGGAAATATACAGTCAAACGGAAAAACGTACCCACGACTTAACGGCAACTGTTAGTCTCAGAAATGCGAATAGAAAGGATACGGTATTCATTGACAGAGCTGACTACTTTAACACGCACGGAGAGTTCATCCGATCTTATTTCGATGAAACGATTTATATCGCTCCAATGGAAACGGTTGAAATTATCATAGATGAAAATGATGATACAGGAGGAACAGGTGCCAATTTCCTATTCGATTGGCGAATCCGAGAAGGAGCAAACGAGCCTATTTTTGATGGTGTCATGATTTCAACATATGGTCAGCAAGGGCTTTCCTTTACGACAGAGGGAAAACGAATTTACTAGTATGCTAGCAGAAATTGTAACCAAAATATTTTTCCTTATTGCCGTAATCGATCCGCTTGGTTCTGTTCCTGTATACTTGGAGGCAACGAAACAATTGGATAAGGAGCATAAGAAAAAAGTGGCGATCCGAGCCTCTGTTTTGGCGTATGGAATCCTGTTATTCTTCATTATTGTCGGACAGTTGATTTTGGAAGGGATGAGCGTTACATTGGACGCTTTTCAGATTTCTGGTGGAGTGATTCTTTTCTTATTTGCACTCACGATGATTTTCGGTGACGGTAAACCATTGTCGGAGAAAGGAATGATCAAGGATTATAAACATGTCACGATATTTCCAGTCGCTATTCCTTCTATCGCTTCCCCAGGAGCAATCATGGCAGTTGTTTTACTCACAGACAATACTTTGTACACGATTCAACAACAGGCCATCACGACTGTTTTGGTGGGAGTTGTCGTAATGATTACCATGTCGATTCTGCTCGGGGCAAATTTCGTTCAAAAGAAAATTGGGGAATATGGAATAACGGTAATTAGTAAGGTAATGGGGCTTATTCTTGCTGCCTACGCCGTCCAAAGTATTCTAACAGGATTAAAAGGTTTCTTCGAGTTAGGTTGATTTCGTAGAGAATCGTTTACTCGATCCACATCAATTTATCCCGGTCGACTTTCATGCGCATGAATCCGAAGGCCACGGTAATGGTGTTCCCTGAAATTTCTTCAACGACACCAACTTGTTTCGTTGAAATCAATTTTACCTTGGAATTCAGTTTGATTTTATCGCGCTGGAATTTATCACGCTCTGCTTGAACTTTCTTTCGTTTGGCACTTGGTTTCGAAGCAGCTTTTCGCTCCTTTTCTTTCTTGCTTTGAAGTGCAGTATCAATCTTCGTGCGCTCTACCGCGAGGTATTTGTTTACCTCTGCCATGAGCTTGTCGTTCACGGTTTTCTTGCGCGATTTCACATTGTAACGATCCACAAAGGTCTTCATCTTCTTACCAAATGCAACCAATTTGTTGTTTGCATCTGCTTGTGATCGAAGTCGTTTGAGTTTTTCTTCGTAATCGGCACGACGTTCTTCATATTCGTTCAAGGCTCGTTGTGCTGTTTCCTGTGCTTCAATATGCTCTTTGTTCAAGCGCTCGAGGTAGGTTTTTTCTTTCTGAAGATCATTCAAGAGTCGATCCATCTTCACTTTCTTATCATCGAGCTTGCTCTTCGCGTCTTCGATAATTTCCTTCGGGATACCATTAATGGTCGCTACTTCAAAGGTGAAGGAGCTTCCTGGTTGTCCGACAGAAAAACGATACGTGGGTTCCAAAGTCTCCGAATTGAAGAGCATACAACCGTTCACGGCATTTTTCAATCGATCTGCCTTGAGCTTGATATTCGCGTAGTGTGTGGTAATTACGCCAAAACACTTGCGGTTGTAGAACGATTCAAAGATCGACTCGGCAAGTGCGCCTCCCAAATCAGGGTCAGATCCTGTACCGAATTCGTCGAGTAGAAGCAAGGTATTTCGATTCGCGGCGTCTAAAAAAGTTTTCATGCGCTTCAAGCGATACGAGTAGGTACTTAACTCGTTGGCAATGGATTGATTATCTCCAATATCACTTAAAATGGTATTGAAAAAGCACATTTTACTGTTCTCCTGAACGGGAACCAATAAGCCCGATTGCAGCATCACTTGTAACAAACCGACGGTTTTCAATGTGATACTTTTTCCTCCAGCATTCGGACCTGAAATCACCAACATTCGCGAAAACTTGTCCATTTTCAGCGATTGCGGGTGCGTTATTTTTTTCTGTGCACGATTTGCCTTCCACAAAATAGGGTGGTAAGCCGAAATCAATTCGAGTTCGCGTTCTTCCTGAATAGCAGGTAAACAGGCATCCAAATCGATGGCCAAACGACACTTCGCATTGATAAAATCAAATTCGGTTAATACAAACTGGTACGAACTGATGAGATCGGCATGAACGAGTAACTCTTTTTTGAGTTCTTGTAGAATGCGGAAAATTTCCTTTCGTTCATCGTCCATCAACATTTCCAACTCATTGTTCAGTGGAATATTGATTTGTGGTTCGATGTATGTCAAACTTCCAGTCTTACTCGATCCGACAACCGATCCCGAGATTTTACGCTTGTGTTGCGATAAAATGGTGAGTACGCGACGATCGTTGACAAAAGACTCCTTGGTTTCGCCCAAGATATTTTCCTTCATCAACTTTCGGGCAACCTTCTCGAAATTTCGATTGATTTGCTTTCTGAGCGAACGAATATTCGAACGAATTGAAGCGAGTGCCTCTGAAGCATCATCTTTCACATTTCCATGTCGATCGAACACCTTTTCAATGGCTTCAATGATTTCTTTCGTGAAGTAAGAATGAGAAACCAGTTCGCTTAGCAAAGGATACTCTTCCTCTCGTTTATCGAAAAAGTAGAGTAGACTATTCACCAAATTCGAGGCTTGATGAATGCGCATAAATCCTTCCAATTGAATGGCAGCATTACGAATCGGCAGCATTCTTATTTCACTCGTGAGCTCTTCAAACTCGATTCGCGGAAAGGTTTCACCCTCGTCACGAATGGCTTTTAACTCAGCGAGCGCATTCAATGCTTTCTCGATACCAGACTGATCCTTTGATGGAGCTAGGCTGGCTAGACGTTCGCGCGCAGTTTCTCCAACGGCATAGTCGACCAACCAATTTTGTAAGGTGGTGAATTCTAAATCCTGAAGTGTTTGTGCGTCTGCTGCGTTTGTCATTTTGCGTCAATTCGCTGCAAAAGTAAGAAAAGCACCGCGTTCAGTTGTATAGCTGATCAAATAGTTGAATGAAAACAGTTATGAACTCGGTGTCTTATCTTTCAAAATAGTTCGATGATGTTGTTGGTGGTCTATCCTTTTCGGAGACCTCCTGCAATGATGTTAATTGCTAATAGTGCGAGTGCGATAAAGAAAATGATTTTGGCAAATGTGGCGAAACTGGCGGCAATTCCACCAAATCCAAAAATTGCTGCGATAAGTGCTACGATGGCTAATCCTATTGATATTCTAAACATAATTTTAAGTTTTAAAGTTGTTTAAAGAATGTCAATAATTACTCCTTCTTAGCTAACTAGCTGTTTTTTAGTGTTTTATAGTTTGTTTTTAGTTTTGGTAACTGTAGAAATGTTTCCCATAGTGTGGTAAATACGGTACAGTTTTCTCTTCAATGGACGGGAATAACGATTGAACCTTTGTTCAACAAGAGCCATTTCGTTGTGTCATTACCACTCAAAAACAGTAAAGATTGGGTTGTGATCGGAAACGCGACATCGTTTTTGTTGAAACAGGCAGCGTGGTTCCGTGATGCTCGATCGACGGATGCTTATTTCTTTGTTGGGACGAAGTAAAATGAAATCGATCCATTTTGGCGTTCCTGAAACGTCGGTTAGATCGTGATCGGCGAGATTTGACGTCCCCAGATCTATGTTTCCCGGTTCAATATTGGTGGATAAGAGTTTTTTGTTCAGGTAATTATAAAGTGTATCCTGGTAACGAATATTGAAATCTCCGGCAAAGATAATGGGAGACCGATCGTTTCGTTTGGACAGCTCTGCTATTTGATCAATCTGGGTTTTTCGAATTTGGGCACCTTCAATGCCTCCACCTGCTTGTAAATGTGTCCCAAGAATCGTGATGGGCTTTCCTAAATGAGTGATTTCAATAGATATCGCCCCTTTCTTTGCCATTTTGTCGGCGTTCATGGCTCGCTTATAGTAGACGAATTGTTCAGAATGAATACTGTCTTTCGAGAAGATACAGTTTCCCGATGGGACACCCCAAAACGTCTTTTTCCCCATTCGTGTGTGATATGGATATCTCTCCGAAAGTGCTTCAATGAGTCGTTTTCTGGATTTTTTGTGGAATACCTCTTGTAACACAACGACATCGGCATCGAAATTCAAAATACTCTTAGAAATACTGTCGACTCGTTCTTTTTGTCGATCCTTCAAAATAGCTGGACGTAAAAAAACATTCCAAGATACAACTGTAAGTGAATCATGACTTTGCGCAAATGATCCCTTACTGGAAAAGAGTAGGAGAAGTAATAAATACAGTGATTTCATAAAGGGTAGAAGTCGTTTCGTTGAAGTAGGGATAATTATAGTGATTTCACCCTTTTTGTGCAAGTAGGACTACAATAATGTAAGTGAATTGCATCTTTTTTAGCGTCAAACAGTTAGGGTTTTGGTCTTTTTCAGCAATAAATTTTCCAACTCTATTTGTGAACACGATGATGTTTGGTTAACTTTACGATCAGCTAGAAAACTATTTAAGAACTATAAAATCTACTTATGAAGCACCTCTCATTGCTTTTGGTTGCCATCAGCGCATCCATTTCCTTCTTAGGAACCGCTCAAAAAACACATTTCGACAATAAGCCATACGTGGAAGGTGAAATGTTGGTTCAACTCATTGACAACGTGAGTTTGAAATCGATTCTTCATCGTGCTCCAGCGGAATACGAACTGGAATACGTGCAAGAATTATCGAATATCATGCGCGTCTCTCTTTTGTCATTCAACACAGATGTTGTTTCGCATGAACGAATTCAATATTGGTTGTACTCACAACCTGAAGTGTCTATCGTTGACTACAATTACTATGTAGAAATGCGTTCAACGCTTCCAGGTGATCCAAGCATTACACAACAGTGGCACCACAACAACACAGGTCAAACAGGTGGTACGCCTGATGCTGACATCGATTCTGATTTAGCGTGGGACATCACAACAGGAGGTACAACAGCGAACGGTCACGATATCGTTGTTTGTCTCGTTGAAGGTGGTGGAGGAAACCTCGATCATCAAGATTTGGCACCAAACCGTTGGTTAAACACAGGAGAAATTGATGGAAACGGTGTGGATGATGACGGAAACGGATACATCGATGATTACAATGGATGGAATACAGGGACAAACAGTGACGACTATGGAAATAGTGGACACGGGACGAACTGTCTAGGAATGATTGGAGCCAAAGGAGACAACGGTATTAACGTTACCGGAGCCAATTGGGATGTGAAATTGATGGTAATGAACATGGGCGGAAACCTGACACAGGCAAATGTTATCGCCGCTTACACGTATCCATTGGTAATGCGTCAAATGTGGAACAATTCGGGAGGAACACAAGGAGCGTTTGTTGTTGCCACAAGTGCATCTTGGGGAATTGACGGAGCAAATCCGAACTCTTACCCATTGTGGTGTCAGTTTTATGACACTTTAGGATACTACGGGATTTTGAACGTAGGAGCAACGACTAACCAGAATTTAGATGTAGATGTTCAAGGAGATATGCCGACAGCCTGCGCGAGTGATTATATGATTGGTGTTGGTCGAACAGATGATAATGATAATACAGCAGGTGGATTTGGAGATCAAACAATTGAATTTGGAGCTCCAGGAATTGATGTTGTTACAACTAGTGGAACATCAAGCGGTGCTTCTGGAATTACGACCACAACGGGAACTTCATTCGCTTGTCCACTGACAGCAGGAGTGATTGGCTTGGCTTATTCGATACCATGTGCAGATTTCATGACAACGGTGATGTCGAACCCACAGGCTGCGGCCGATTTGGTGCTTCAAGCCTTGTTGAACGGTACGGATGCGAAAAGTCAGTTATCGAGCAAGTTCATCACAGGAGGCCGACTCAACTCACGAAATACATTGGATGAATTAATGGCTGTTGCATGTTCAGGAACGATTTGTTTGGGACCTGGATCGATTTCAACAGGATCAATCACAGATAATTCAGCTTCGGTTTCATTTACACCCGATGGAGCAGCAAATTCAACGACTTTCTATTGGAGATTAGTGGGTGCAACAACGTGGACACAAGTAACTGGAGCAACATCTCCGATTAACTTGACGGCTTTGGCAAATTGTACAGAATATGAATACTACTTTGAGTCTGAATGTCCAGGAGGAACTAGTAGCCCAACTTCAATACAAACATTCTCTACAACAGGATGTGGTCAATGTATCGATCTTCCATACTGTAGTTCAGCTGCAACAGACGGATCGGATGAGTGGATTGGATCATTTGCACTTGGAACATACTCGAACAACTCTGGAAACGATGCTGGATATGCTTTGTTTGAAGGAAGTAACATTCAACTCCAAACAGGGGACACATACAACGTAACGATTACACCAGATTGGGGAGGAACACAATACGATGAGTACTCGCGAGTTTGGGTTGACCTTAACCAAAACGGTGTGTTTGATACAGAAGAGTTATTGTTTGATCAGAATGCCGCAGGACAAACAGCGGCAACTGGAACAATTACAATTCCAACTGGAGCAAGTGTTGGAGGAACGCGTCTTCGTGTTCAGCTTGCATACCAGGGATCAGGACAAGCTACGCTTCCAGACGTTTGTGGAGATTTTACATGGGGAGAAGTAGAAGATTACTGTGTTGAGATCACCGATGGATCTGGTGGTGGAGCAGGATTGGATCTATTGACAGACGGAACATTCTCCGTGTATCCAAACCCAACAAACGGATTGGTGAACTTTGTCATCACAAGTCCTTCAGTGAAGTCAGTTGCAATTCTTGACTTGGTAGGAAAAGTAATTGAAGTAAAAACAGTTGATTCAGAATTGACGCAGTTCAACCTTCAGAATTACTCGGCAGGAACGTACTTCTACCGATTGATGGACGCAAATGGCGCGACCTTAGTAACAGAAAAATTGGTTCGCATGAACTAATCAACATATTGGTTGAGAATCCCGATCTTCCATTTCGATTTTCGAAATAGAGGTCGGGATTTTTTATTGCTGTAATTTTCAATCCTTCATCAATCTTTTCATCTTTCAATTCCTCAACCTTTCAATCAACATCTAATTCTTCTATCTTTGAATTATTCAATTTGTAATATGTATAAAACACTCAGTTTACTCCTCTTTGTAGGAATCTCTATTTTTTCTTCTGTAAATGCACAGGACGCTGAATTAGAAGTAAAAACGCTTTTGAATGATCGTGTAGAATTGAAAATTCCGACATCCTTTAACATCATGTCTGAGGAAGTGATGAAACTAAAGTATCCATCGGAAAGACGTCCTGAAATCGTTTATTCAGATGAAAGTGGAGGAATTAACGTAGGTGTAAGTTTTACCGATAACCAAGCATCACAAGATGATTTATTTAAGCTTGTTGAAACGTTTGAAAAAACATTTTCGAATGTTTATCCATCCGCTGAATGGTTTGGCTTTGGAATTCAGTATGTAAATGATAGAAAAGTGGGGTACATTGAGTTTATCACTCCTGCAATTGATACAGAGATATACAACTTGATGTTTTTTACTGATCTAGATGGAAAATTACTCATTTGTACTTTCAATTGTACGCGAAAAAGTATAGAAGAATGGAGTGGTACCGCTCATGAAATTTTGAATTCACTCAATATACTTTAGTCGTTATAGTCTTTTCAATTCTTCTATCTTTGAATTATTCAATCTAAAAAAATCAATTCTCGCATTATGCAAATCGTATCATTCAACGTAAACGGAGTTCGCGCCATTTCAAAAAAGTCTTTTCCAGAAGATATGCAGAGACTTTCTCCAGATGTTTTGTGCCTTCAGGAAACCAAGGCTACGGTAGATCAGGTGAAGGAAACCGTTGGTGATTTGAATGGATACCACATTTATGCGAATGAGGCTGAGAAAAAAGGGTATTCGGGGACAGCGATCCTTTCGAAGGTAGAGCCGATTTCTGTTTCCTACGATATGGGGATTGAAGAGCATGATATGGAAGGTCGTGTGATTGCTGCTGAATTCGAAGATTACTACGTAGTGACGGTATACACACCGAATTCGGGGAATGATTTGAAGCGCTTGAGTTACCGACAAACATGGGATGAAGCTTTCTTGAATTACCTCAAAGAGTTAGAAGCAAATAAACCTGTTTTGGTCTGCGGCGATTTCAATGTTGCACATAAATCCATCGATTTGGCACGACCTAAAGCGAATTATAACAAGAGCGCTGGTCACATGCAAGAAGAGATCGACGGAATGGACAACTATCTTTCCAATGGATTCGTAGATACCTTCCGACTTAAGCATGACGATGAAGTAAAATATTCTTGGTGGAGTTATCGAGGAGGAGCAAGAGATCGAAACGTAGGCTGGAGAATCGATTACTTTTTGGCTTCAGAATCAATTGCTTCGAAGATCAGCAAAGCCGAAATCCACAACGATATTTTTGGATCGGATCACTGTCCAGTGAGCGTTACATTGAAGTAGGAGAGAAGGCTATTCGTTACTCTTCGGGTAATTCATGGTAGTGTGTCCGTCTGCCATTTTTATAAGTACCTTCTTCATTCCAAAACCGACAACCACACCATAGGGTGTTCGGGAGAGTCGTTTGACGCCATTATAGTCTGGTTTAGAGACATAGATTTGGTTGATGCTTACCTTTTTCGTTTTCACATTATTTTTAGCGTCAGTGTAGCTAATTTCTACCCGATGGAAATCTTCTCCTAAGAAACGAACGATTTCTCCTTTTTGATAGTTGTAGTTGTTGAGCGTAATAGAATCGCCCACAGCAAATAAATCAATTTGAGGTCCTGGATTTGTCAACTTCTTCAAGTATCGTTCTGAATAACTTGGCTGATTGACGCTATCTTTTGGTTCTATTACGTCAGCTGTAATCGTGACTTTCGTCTTGTGCCCTAAAATGTAAAAGGTGTTTTTAAAATTGACTTCGATATTATTGTATTGCTCAGCTCCCTCGAGCGGACGTGAACGCACCATATTTTTCCGTGCTTCGGAGATCAATGCATCTTTGGAGAGTCCACCGATTTGCAGCACTCTATTGGTAGACGCCACACCAACGGCAATGTCTTTATGAACGACGGGCTCGGCTGTTACGTTACTGGTGAGTGTTCCGCTGTGAAAAGCGCAGGAAGTTAGAATAAGAATGAGGCTAAGTAGAGATCGTATTTTCATGCTCGAAATTTATCAAAAATTGCGCCAAATTGATACCTGATTGGAGCGAATTTTGTGCAAAGTGGGCAACTAGATTTCGACTAGTGTTTTTGTCGGATCAATGGAAAGATCAAGCGTGATGGACTTGTGTTCAATTCGAACGGCCGTTTTCGTTAGCTTTCGAATCTCAAAAATGATGTCTTCCTCTTTGAGAATTATTCCAGGTACCTCAGAAAATACTTCATTCATTCGGAATTCGTGAAAGTTGACGTACCATTCAGGGTTTGTCGGTAAGCTTGGAGCAATGTAAAAAACAAGTTGACTCTTGTTTCCTGCATAAAGGGAATTGTCTTTACCTTTCAGTTTGAGGGTAACTTTTTGTGTTTCGAACTGAAGAATATCGTCACCTTTCTCAATGGAAGGTGGTTCTATGTCGAAATCAACATTTTTGACATCGTAGAAATAAATGGTGTCAGAATTGGCAATGTGTATGTAGTTTTTATTGGAAGATTGATCGAACCAAGAACGACTGATAAGTGAATCATTTTGATAGCTCTCAATGACAAAACTTCCCCCTTTGTAAAACTGAAGCTTCTTGTTTGGACTGTTTTCCACAAATGATTCAGAACTACGAATGGGATGCAAGGACTCGTATGTTAACTCGTACTCAACAATTCCCTCGAAATAATCAGTCTGGCTTGATTGGTTTTGAGCGTACACGAATGATTGGACACATGCGATGCAAAGCACGAGTACAGAAGTTAGCGAGTGTTTTATCATTTTACCGATTATAAAAAACGTCCAACTTTCGCTGGACGTCCTTTTAATTAGTTGATAGAAAAATTAAGATTTTTTCTTGTCGTGTGAGCAACAAGATTTTCCGCTTTTGTTGCTGCAAGATTTCTTAGCGTCTGCCTTTTTCTTCTTTTTCTTTTTCTTCTTCTTTTTATCGTCGTGCTTCGTGATTTCTGTTTGTGCACCGTCTGAAGTTGACGCCGCGTAAGCCGTTGTTCCAACTGCTCCAACGAACATCAATAGTGAAGCTGCAAAAAGTATCTTTTTCATAATTATTCGATTTTTACTGACTACAAATTACTAAAAATTAGCTGAGCGTTCCGAGTTTTGTCAATTTACCCTGCACTTTATCACCAATTTTAACATTTAATGACGTTCCGAGCGGTAAGAAGACATCAATTCTCGATCCGAACTTGATGAAACCAAACTCCGTTCCAGTTACAACCGGTTGGTTTTCTTCTACGTAGTAACAAATTCTGCGGGCTACGGCTCCAGCAATTTGACGGAATAATACTTCCTGTCCAGATTCATGCTCCGTAACAACCGTTGAGCGCTCATTGTCTGTACTACTTTTCGGATGCCATGCCACCAAAAACAATCCTTTGTGATATTTCACATATTTCACAATTCCAGAGATTGGATGGTAGTTCGCATGCACGTTCATAGGCGACATAAAAATCGAAATCTGAATGCGTTTGTCATTGAAATATTCAGTCTCTTCAACTTCTTCAATAACAACTACTTCGCCATCGGCAGGACACATTACATCATTGGGTTCAAAAACACACGTACGGTTCGGTACTCGGAAGAATTGAATGATCAAGTAGGCCATTACCAGTGCACCGAGTGTTAACAAAATGAACAACCACAACCAGCCAGTTGCTGTGAACAAAAAGTAGTTTCCGATTTGTATGGCGGTGAGAATCAGCAAGCCAATCATCATAACCAAGTAGCCTTCGCGGTGTAATTTCATTCGGGTAATTTTGGGTTAAACCTGTTTGTTTCTACATGCAAAAGTGCGATTTTTTCGGCAAACTCATCACAATAAACAATTATCTCTCGTAGGTAAAACCCTGTTCATTTCGTTTTTGTTTTTGAGAACTCGATAATTTTCCCTCGGGTTCATAAAGTAACCCAACAAATGCAAACGCATCTGCTTTTACCCGAACACGTTTAATCACCCAATCTTTTTCGCCTTCTACGGAGCAAGTGAGGGTATAGACTCCCGGTTTAAAAAGAGGTCTTCTTTGTTGGCCTTTATAGAAAACAATTGTTCTTTCCGCTTGCGTTTTACGATTGACCACTCTTACCGTAATGCTATCTACTTCTATGTTATCATCTAGGTTGAGCGTGGTGTTTTTGTAGGCTTTCACCATGATCACTCCGAAGTTCTGTCCTTGAGAAGAGAACGCAAGAAGAAGAAAGAAAGGAATGATAATGATAAAGTGTTTCATGTTTACGTGTTTCAACCCATGTTTAAATGGTCCCTTATTTTTTAGATGATTGTTCCAGCATTTCTAAACAGTCGTCCAACGGTTTTCCTTCGATATGAATACATTCACAAAACGCACATCCAGCCGCTTCATTTGATGTGTTCTCAAATTGTTTTTCACAATCCTTGAGTGAATTTCGTGGCATTACATCGTGTCCGAAATGTGCAAATGAAATGGTCAGTGCTACGATAATTGCTACAATGGAGAAAAACAGAAATGGAAATTTCGTGCTGTATTTCTTTGGTTTTTGAACGATTCCGAGGTCGGAGTAGTGCTTCAAAGGTAAAAGATATCGCAACCTGTCATAACTCCAAACAAGGAGAAATAAATTGGCGAGCACCATCAAAGGGGAGGTTACGAAGGAACCATCAAAACGAACCGCATATGAGAGTATCCAAATATTTACAATAATTGGGAAATAGAGTAACGCACCCAGCGCAACGGTTCGGGGAATGAGCAAGAGAATTGCCGCGAGTACTTGTGCAACACCGATGAATGTATAGTAGTATCCAGTATGATGCAAAGCTTCAAGGTAAGCGCCCATGGGATGAAGCTCGGATAAACCACTCGCAAATCGTTCCCCGACAATTTTCACCATTCCCGCAACTATAAAAGCAAAGGCGAGTAACAAGCGGCAAAAAATTGAAAACAACCAATACCATCTATTCCCTTTGATGTTGACGTAGAACTGTTCGAATGTTGCGATTAAATTCAATGGATTCGATTCTTTAAATTTTCTATATCGGTTTATTTGAGTGTGGGTGACTTTACCCATTCACTCCTACCAAATTAACGAAAAGCTTTAAGTTTTGGTATGTAATTGCAGGCCTTTGTTCATGCTTTTCCTGTCCCCCAGAGAATTGGCGATATAACGGCGAAGGATGAGAAAATGCTCATGAAAAAGAATGAAATAGCGAATACTCTATCTGGACCAATATCTGGAGACCAATTCATGCTTGCATTGACGGGTTCTCGATGATACTTTTTTACGAATCGGCGATGCATGAATCGATACAGAGAAAAATGATAAATAGGGAAGAGGCAGGATATGGATGCCGCAATTACTTGTGGATTACGGAAGTCTGAAATGAGTAGTAATAAACCTATGAAGGCCATCAATAGTGCTCCCGTATTTGAGATCTTCCTTCCAGGGTTGTGAATGACATGTTTTGAAAAATCAAAGGTGTACAAAAATGTCATGATCATCACGTTAAAAACAATGAGGTATGTTGTATAGTTTTCGATTTTTTCAGTTTTTAGGCTTCAATTTTGCATTCAAGTTGAAGTTGAATATGAGGCTTGATCCAATGTTGTACACTACGATTTTCTGAATGCGAGATAGAGAATAACAGCGGCTACCAGTCCAAAAATGAGGGGTACCCAAAAGGAATTTGATAGGAAAATTGAAACCAAAAATCCCGGAATGAGCAGGATGGCCAATAAATGGTATTTCCCTTGATGTTGCGAATTATTCATACGATTTCTTTACATTTTTGTCATGTACGAACGACGAAACAAAGGTATGACATCCCCGGGAGGAATTGTATCGATTTGTTCTTTCCTCTTCCAAATAAAGTAATACGGAGCTTTCAAAACTGGGTTGAAATCCATCGAAACGACACCGCGTTCAAGAGGCTTACGAACTCTGAAAGTGAAGGTTGAATCACTCAGCTTTGTAACAATTACACTAGAATCCCACGGTATAACATGCATCGTTCCATGTTGCATATACTTTTTGAACTTTCCGAAGTACCTGAAGGTCATTGAGATTTCTTGATCTGAAGGAATGTGCCCACCGACATAGTCTTTCTTGTATTCCAGTTTCTCCCTAACACTTTGTATGAGTGTATCATATTCAATTGGACCGAGGTAGATTGGTGTAGTTGCTATTTCATCGATTTGTTTCGTGTCGGATTTGAGAGTAGACTTACTCGTGCACCCAGCAAGGATTAAAGCAGCTAAAAAGAATGAAATAAGCCTCATGTTAGCATTAGTTTTTACCATTCATGACCCAAGACATGTCATAAACAGGAACACCTTTTTGTCTTTGTTCCATTGTTAAATCAATTTCATCGGCACCGAGTTTTTTAAATTTGCCCTCAATTTCAAGTTCTTCACATCCCATTTCCCAATTGGCACACCATATTCCACTCGCTACTGCTGCATAATACCTTGAGGTTGTTACGGCAAAAAAGTCTATGCGTTGTACCGTATTCTCATTTGAAACAACAACAGCTCGGGTTGTTTGTCCATTATAGGACGATGGCGCATATTGGCAAGACTCATAAGTTCGTTGAAATATGTTGTATGGATGGTGATGGATATCTATTGATTCGTTCATTTTGTAATCACTAAAAAAAAGAGCTTCAACAGGCAATCTTTTTCGCATTCTCTTACTGAATATTTTAATAAATATAGGGATGTATTTAGATTCGTATCCGATAGCACAAACACATATTATATTGTCTTTTTCGGGGTCAAATTTTTTGCCAAGTTGAGAAGTGATGCTTTTATGGTCTGCCCCAGGTCCAATCCAACAAGTTCCTAGTCCCATTCTGGTAGCATCTATCACAACTTTTTGCAATTTCCGTCCAACATCCATTACAGCAAGTCGGTTGTATTCTTTTGGGGCTATTGCCACTACAAATTCGGTTGCATTAACCACAGGCCATACCCGTATAGGAGTTGAGATATATTCAAATCGAATTTTTTCTTGACTAAAGCTAGGTTCGGCTAACTGTTTTTTAACAGACCCCATGAGTTCATTAAAATCCTCTTCCGTTAGTTTTTTGATCTGGTAGGAACGACACGAATGGCGTAAACGCATTAAATCAAAAATAGTTTGATTATCTCTTCTCTTTGGCTTTGACTCGGGAAAGCGAATTTTGTATTTGACCGTGACGATATCAAAAAAGACCCTTATGGATAGGAGCATTGCCAGGATCGCAAAACCGTAATAAAGATATTTGGCTCCTAATAAATAAGCAATAAAGGCGATTAGTAATAGACCCAAAAGTATCGGGATGGGAATTAAATATTGAAGCCAACCTTTCCATTGTAGTTTAAGCTTCAGGCCTATTATTTCTATAAAAACACGTTTTAATGTATTGTTCCTTACTTTATCTACAATGGCTTTTTCATTTGCTCCAAGCTTTGAGTAGATGTCTTGAGTTTTTTTCATAATGCCTCTTATTGTTTCAGATTAACAGATTGCTAACCGCATTTTTGTAGATCGTTCAGAGTTATATACAAAAGACAGTAAATAATAGGAGTCATGAAATAACAAAAGATAATTAATGGCTATCATCAGCCTTGTTTTGCGATTCTTGACTTTATTCGAGACAAAGAAACAGTCGTGACTCCTAAGTATGAGGCAAGGTACATTTGAGGTACGCGTTGAATTAAATCGGGGTGTTCATCTCTGAAACGAACGAATCGTTCTCTAGTAATACTAGATTTTCATTACTAATAATGGCTTGCTGGAACAGGTTGCTGTTGATAATCAATATTGTCGAAGGTTCAATTGCTTCAATTGTTATCTCAGATGGGCGCTTGTGCAAAAATGAATTTAATGACGCTGCACGCATATTTTCTTTAGAAATTAAAACGGTTTTTTCGTCTCCTGAAGAGTTTATGACGTACGATCTCAGCAACCCACTTAGAACAAGATGTACGTTTGAATTTACATCACCTTCTTTCAATAAAACATCACCAGACTGAACTTTCCGCAATTCAGAGATAGAAAATAGCAACTCTATATCTTTCCTTTGGAGGAAAGGAAAATTATCATGAATCCTTGGTAATGTTTGGTCCATCTTCTGTTAATGCTAACCCTTTTGTATAAGATTAGTTGCTTGGTTTAAGCACCTAATTTAGCAAACACAAACGGAATAGAAAATCCACAAAGATTTTCGTAAGTAGACCTGCACTAGGAATTAATTTTTGACGGTGTTATGCGCTGGCTTTGTGTGCTTTCAAAGTATTATTTTAAATTAGCATCTAAATCGTACAAAAATGCCGTTAATTAGAATAGACCTTACAGAAGGAAGATCAGACAAGGAAATTAAAACTATAATGGATACTGTTCAAGATTGTTCCGTGGAGGCTTTTGAAGTTCCAGTAAGTGATCGGTATCAAATAGTTACTGAGCATAAGCCGGGAAGAATGATATTACTTGATACGGGTTTGGGGTTTGACCGCAGTGAAAAAGCCATCGTTATTCAGGTTTTTACAAGTCCTAGAGCGACGATTAACAAAAATAAATTCTACAAGCTACTGTCTCAAAATTTAGAAGCGAATTGTAATTTAGCACCTAAAGATTTACTAGTTTCAATTATGACCAACACTGACGTCGATTGGAGCTTTGGTTTTGGAGAAACCCAATATTTGTCGGGAGAGCTACCAAAAGAAGAATCATAGAATAAATTTTAATTCTCTATTTATTTCGTGGGCTTTAAAATTTTGTCTGGTTTTTAGTAACGCAAAATGGAGTTACTTAGCACACTAATGAAGAAGTCGTAAGGTCCCTTTGCAAAGTTTGTTTTTTAAGGGTAAAAATGATTTCAATTCCAATTTTGAATTCTCGAAGCGAGAGCGCTTGTTGTTATGTGCTAGCCTTTTTAACTCGAAAGTTGTAATTTCGAACTACTTGAAATTTATATAAACAGATTTACAATGAAGAATCTTTGGGGCGTACTTTTTGTTTTACTACCGTTGCTATCTTTCGGACAAGGAACAATTTCTGATGAGGAGCAGATATGGAAAGATGTAGTTGTACATATTCAAGAAAACGATCTAGCCAATGTTCTGAAAAAAACAAAGTTTCCAATCAAAGTGGGTAATAATGAATTATCTGAAGAACAGTTTAGAGAATTGTATCCATCCATTTTCTCTGAAGATATTCTACTCGATTTTGAAATAGGTGGATACGAGGATTTGGATTTGGTCTCAGAAGGTGTCTACTCATATATGCTCATTGGGGGCGAATATAACTTTGACTTTGCTGATTTAATATTCGAAAAAGTAAAAGAATCCTGGTTTTTGGTTGCTATTGATTTGGAAAAGCTTGAACAAATAGAGGGCGAAGAAACTCTAGACAGAACGGCTTCGAATTCGGGGACAGTTTTGTATTCGGAATATTGTGAACAAACAGGAGGTCAAATCACTTTGTTTGTTAAGGATAAAAGTGAACTAGAATGTAAGGAGAATCATATCTCTGTGTTCGTCGAAAATGTAAGTGTTCAGGAGATCGTACTCACAAGTTCAGGAGGTAGTTTAAAACTTGAAGATAAGGCAACATTATCGTATCTCTATAATATTGATTGCTCTGTAGACAAACATTTTATAGTTGTTTCGCATCGGACTCCAGAGGGCGAGTATGTTCTGTTGGGAAAATTGGATACACCTCTTAAGTAAATTCACCCAAGCAATTAGTCTTGTACTTCGTTGCACATAACGGTCCTAGGCTACGAAACGTGCAGGTCGCTACCAAGGTTGTTTTTCCGAAGGTAAGAATAGATTTGCTAACCAAAAATGATTTTACGAAGCAAAATTCTGCATGGTTTGTAGGCTATGTTATGTGCCTATTTCACGGATTCATATTTATAAAAAAGTGATACATTCTAATTGTATTCATCTCACGTTTATGTTCGGATAGTAAGACTTTCAGATTGGCTGGCTTCAAATTATTTATTCTCACTTCTTTTTGTTCTATTTTTTTATAGTCAGGGAAGTCCAGATTCTCAATGTATTTAATATATTTTGTCCATGCTTTTTCAAAACCGATTTGCTCAGCATAGACAATGATAAATAGCGGAGATATTCCAATTGGCTCATTATGAAATATCTTGTTCACATGTATTCGGATGTATTCCTCTGGGTTATTGTTAGAATTTGGAACAGAGTAAATTCTCAAGCACTCAAGCGCAGAAATTCTATTTCCAAACTGATTTTCAATAATTATATCCCTAAAGGCTTGGCTCGGGCTTCTATCGTAGGTCAATGTCTTTCCTCCCATAGATTGATCATGCGCACGCCATTTTTTATGTTCTACACTGGCATTTATGTAATTCTTGATTACGATATTATATAAGTTTTCGCTACTTCGTTTTCTGTTTTCAACTATATCATCTAAGAATTTTTCGCAACTCCCATATACTTTTGAAATCAAAAATTCCTCTTGTTCTTCAGAAATTAAGTCTCTTTTTTCCGCTACCCAATCCTCAATAATTTTCTCATAAATTATGTGATTGCTAGAAGCAATGTCTTTTAGAGATTCTTTAATTCGACAGTCAATGTGATCAATGAATATTTCTTTATCATACTTAAACTTATTAAAATGATAGTTCAATAATTTTTTGATGTCTTGCCTTGGTCGTATTTTGAGTAATTTCCATTTAAACTCTTGATGATAAGACTGATAATGGTATTCAATTTTCCCAAATTCTTCAGCTAGTATTCTATCAGGGTTCTGTTTACCCCATTCAAGTCTTTCAATCCATTCTTTTTTTAAGTTTTCTAATTGATATTTTTGATTTTTTTCAAGTTCATGTGAAGGAATGGAGTAAAACCCAGGAATATCATCTTTTTCAATTAAGACCTTATCAAAAGCTTCAAGTTTATCTAGTTTTTTGTAATTGGGTTTATTTCGATTAATAGGGTTGATAGCATTAATCATTCTTTCAATTCTCTCGGCTTCCATAAATAGACCGATTAATCTGCCCGTTTTACTCAGATATGTTAAGTTTGATTTTTCGTCATTTCCTAATTTAGCTTGATATTCGCAATAGAGTTTATCTGTTTCTCCTTCACAGTCTTTTTTGAACTTATCCAGCCATTGAATAAACTCCAGTTTATTAAAAACGACTAATCTTGCTTCTTCGGCTCTTTCTTTGAATTCAGTTCTTCCTAGTAAGGTGCTTTTTTGAACATGGTTATGGTAATCTCTACTATCCATGATAAGCTTTGTGGTCAACCTGTCTAGTGGTTTTACAAAGTTACGATCATCTTCTAGTAGAGAATTAGTATATGTGTCGATATAGTAGTTTACTTCTTTCATTCTCGTGAATACTGTTTTTCGGATGGTCAGTAGTTATTGGTCTATGGCACATAACGGGATCGGGCTACGAAACGTGCGGCTCGCTACCCAAGTTGTTCTTTCGAAGTTAAGAATAGATTTTAAAACCAAAAACGATTTTACGAAGCAAAATTACGCATGGTTTGTAGGACGTGTTAGCAACACAATCTTTTTTTACATGAGGTAATTTGCTTATATTAAGGTCTAACCACTAAATGTCGAGTAATGAAAGTTTCGAATATAGATTTACGAAGAATTAGTATTCTTAGTGTTCTGTTGATTTTTGTTTCATGTAGTCCAGAGATTAAAGAAAAAAAAGAAGTCCAGAATGGAAGATTGTTACTGATTCGCACCACGGAACCGTTTAATGAAAAGGATTCTTTTATGGAAGTAGTACATGCAAATGGGCAAATAGATAAAAAGCCTCTAAATGGGTTATCATCCTCTGATATCCTTCAGGTTGTTGCGAAGATATTAAATACGTTTAGAGGTGAAGGTTATGATTTGATCAATACGACCTCAGTTTCGGATGGTTTAAGAATATTTAATACATATTTTCTAAAGGAGAAATATAGTATGAGTTATTCTGAATAAAAACAGCAAAGGTGTTCTATCTTTCTAAAGGAAAGTGTCATTAGCAGCCTGGTCGCCAACAAATACTCGGACTTCAAGTAAAAGTGAGCGAGTATTTTCGAAGAAATCAATCCGCATTGAGTGGAGGCTGTGTAAGCAACATAAGTAGTTCATCATTACGAACATCACGGGAAGTTTGAACTATTACTTTCTTTTTGAACTTGGATGCATTCTCTTACGTTTTTCAGGAACACCAGTAGGCCATGACCTTTCCTTTAGGAATAAATAGACATTGTAATATTTGTTCATATGAATTGAGCAAAACTCAATTAAAGAATCATTTTTCACTTGCAAAAAGACACGATATTCACTTGAATCAATATATTCCCTCCTCTTAGGTTCTATTTGCGTAATGACAGGATGGAAAACGTCCATGGTCAAAACTTCTATATCTTGATTGTATTGCGAGTTCAACTCTTCTAACACCACTGATTTAACCTGCTGCGGACAAGTATCAACTCGCTTGGCTATTAAGTCAGACTTTGAGCAACCGATAAATACAACGGCTACGGAGATACATAGTATGGTAATTGTGGTTTTCATTGTTGCTAACGTCAGTCTGTCTAAAAACCTTCAAAACAGACCATTTTTTGCTTAAATATACACGATTTCGGCTCTTGAAAGAGGTATTTTCAGAAAAACGATTAACTCAAC